>LFCJ01000302.1_pt1 | contig 29596 bp, 24 predicted proteins | sample 643141 | NCBI WGS metagenome assembly LFCJ01 (sample SAMN03766243, study PRJNA286221) | soda lake metagenome | biome: soda lake; feature: Kulunda steppe; material: water; isolation source: sample B1-Br-g2 brine of Lake Bitter-1 | place: Russia: Kulunda steppe | collected 2010-07
AGCTACTCTCTCTGGTTTTTTCTCTGGGTAGTTCCGATAGATTCTGTAAGACTTGCCGTTCGTAACCACCCCGTAGTCAGCTGAAAATATGCGGAGATAGTCGTATATTTGTGGTTCACCTTCATGCAAACCTTTGCCAACACGTTTTGCCTCGACGACGACAGCAGGCGATTCCGAATCCTCAGCGAACAACGCATAGTCGACACGTTTCTCAGTTTTTGAGTCTGTATACTCAAATCGCCATTCGTCGTTATCGAATTTATTCCACCCAAGTGCCTCAAGAAACGGTGTAATCAGCTTTGCTTTTGTCCCTGGCTCGAGGGCTGTCTCCGGTAGCCCACCGAGAGTGTTGGTGGCTACTTCAACGAATGTGTCCATGTCCATCGAGTCATGTTCTGGGGGTCCAAATGATGGTGATGACTCGTCAGTCGGGGTGATACTCACAGTTTCAAGATATGGCTCAAATTGCTTCTTGTCGGTATCTTTCTGCTCAATATGCAGAACGCCATTCACCGTTACGTAATTGCCAGCTGAGACCCCTACGAGATCGTCCTCGACGACTACTCGAATTTCCAGTGGTTCATCCCCGCTTGCAAGATCCGTCTCAGTCGAATGGAGAACGAAATCTTGCCGATCAACAAACTCAGATTGATCAAAATTGGTTTTGAACGGCCCCTCTCGCTCACATCCCTGACAGTCATGAGGCTCTTGAAAGTCACCAGTTTCCTGTGGAATGTAGTTCATTGTTCCACAGCGTTGGCACTCCAGAGCTGCGTCAGCTATACTAACACTCTTGTCGTCAGCTTTGCTGATGATGCCCTGTATCGCAACTAACTTCCCAATGTGGTTATCGTGGACTGAGAGTGAGTCGATGGTACTTGGGAGGTTCTCAATCCGAACATGAGCATTCCCCAATTTAACATCCGCTGGGAGATCGTAGAGTCGGAGAGCTTCTTCGGCGTACTCTTGGATTTGATCTGGTTGCGCGAGATAATCATCGGCTAGATCGCGGTCGAAATGATAGAGGTCATCGTAATCGATATAGAGTGATCGCTTTTTATTTGGATACTGCTGAGCAAGCCTACCAATCTCTTCGCGGTAATAATTACGGTAGAACTCAATGAACAGCTCAGTGAGCTCCTGATTTGCGTTTCGTCTCATTTCAGTACTTTTCGAACCCCGTGTGCTCGATTAACCACTGATATACTTCCTCAGCCTGTTCGATTTTCGTCTCAGCAGCCTCAAAATCGTCCTGTATGCCTTTTATTGGTCTATCTAACATCTCCGAAACCGTCTCATCACCGACTTGGCCATAGTTAGAATATGCTTCAGCTTGATTTTCGGTCAATAACCCACAGCCAACAAGGATATCGGCTTTATCTTTCAATCTGGTCTCTCTGTTTTTAATCCGCATGACCTTTTTTGCGGCCTCAACCATCTGGTCTGCTTCTTCTTTTTCGGCTTCTAATTCACTTTCTGGGATATAGAATATATCTTGAGCTTGCTTCTGCTGATCATCGATAATATGGAAATAAACATAGGCCACAGCTTCTTTCTCTGATAAAAGACCAGTCTCAGTTAGTTTCTGCGCCGCCTGTCGTGGGTCTATTTTTCGCTTCCCGTTTTTATTCATAATTGTTTCTAAGTGGTCGGACGATTTAAATTCTTGATCGGTTGTAATCCGATAACCGAGGCCTCAATCGAAAATATAACGCAAGCACCTTGGACCAAATCAGCAACACATAGGAAGTGAGTCCTTTTAAATACACTTTCTGATCATTATTCACTCATTTGTCGTGTCTAATCAAACACACGAAATAGTCGAAGTGTCGTCGTGAATTGGCAACTTTCGTATGAATTAATACTTTAGTGAAGAAAGACGACGAGTAGTGTGGAATTGCCGAAAATCCCGGAATTCAAACAGTCCAAAGATTCGAAGTGGATTTGTGACCACTGTGTCCGTGAGATCCAACCCGGTGAGCGGGTTACCGTGTACGGCTCGAACAAAAATTGGGCGTTGCCGTCAGGGCATCAGGTGTATCCTTGTATCATGCTTCAGCAACACTACTGCAAGTATTGCAACCGGCTAGAGGTTCCGTTGCCGCATCACGGAACCAAAGAGTGCATTACGATTGGGAAGATGATCGAAACGGACGACGGTTTCGGCTTCGATCAACGAGGAGTTATTTCCGCGAGTGGATCTGATTCGGGTTACGAGTGGGAACCAGTGAGTCTACTATCGGAGTTCCTCGAGTCCCCAGCCGACCTATCCTATCATCCCAAAACCGGTCTCAACCCCGACACAGTCTACGATGAGTTCCTCTTCCACGGTATTCGGTTGGATGGGTTCGTGACCGAAAACGGCGAGTTCAAATTGCCAGAGGCCGAGCTAATCAAGCGAGCAAAAGGAATTTTCGCGGACTCAATGGTAAGACACGAGCAGAGAATGCGTGGGTTCCGCTAGCTTGGTGAGCCAAGGTCTTCGTAAGAATTGGGGAAGTCGAACGCAAGGTCTCTCACCCCCTCAACGGCTGGCTCATCGAACTCTTCGATGTCTTCCTTGGCGTACTCGCAGATTCGTTCCACCCCCTTCTCGTAGAACACGTGGGTTCGTTCCATATCCATCTCGGCCTGATCAAAGAAATTCACGAATGGGCCTTCAACGTCACCGAAATGGTACTCGGTGCCGCTCTGGAACTCATCTTGAGCGTGTCGGGGTACGCTCCAATCCCTTGCATCTACTATATCGGATAACCAGAATCCTATCGAATAATAATACTCAGATTCGGAGTGGGAGTACTCGGCAATCCACTCAAGATCTAATGGCTTCCGGTGCTGAACGCATGTCCGCACAGCACGCAGAAAGGCCGTGTCGTCGGCGTATCCGAGGTAAATGTGGCTCGCGCTAGCGGCGAGGTTGCCATGCTCGGCAGGGATGTCTTTGAAGGCTTCTTCCATAGCCTCTTTCAAGGAGTAATATGAGGACAGATAGTTGTGTATCGCACTGATGATCTCTCGACGTTTCGCTCGTCGTTCTTCCGATTTCTCTGGACTAAAATCAAGGAGATGCGCCAGCTCACCTCGCAACTTTAGTAAGCGCAGATAGTTCTCGCAATGGGTCTTGTAAGCTTGGTTCAAGAAGTAGATATTCCGGCTGATGGTTGTCACAATGGTGTTCGGGTGTTCTCGGAGTACATCAAGCCTACGGGTAATACGCATCGGTCTGAAATGATGATTGGTTTGAGATAACATTAACCGGTTCGGTTGCAGGCAATAGTGAGTCTTCAATGTCGAATTCCTCAACGACAGCCACAATTTCTGTATATCAATATATGATTTACAGAATTGTTTATCGGGGTTAGATAGCCTCTTCCACCTAAATTCGGGCGATTAGAGGCATTCGAAATCTACTGTAGAGTATCCCTATACTCCACAGTAGAATTAAGTAGGGCCCTTCCGTCGACCAATCACGAAACGTGGATATGACTCAGAACGACGCTACTCCGGGTGTTCAGCCGATACAACGGGGAGTAATCCAGTGAGAAACACCAATCCCCTAGAGAGCAGTCGTGACCAGGATGATCGAGGTCCCCACTGCCAGCTGGATGCTCCGCTGTCGGATTTTCTTGATGATAAGGCCAAGACCATCGATTTCGACGGCGAAGGAAACGTCAGCCGCAGCGGGACCTACGTGCGAGATCTAGAGCGGGTCGTTCCCAAGTGGATCTCCTGGATGGAAGACGCTGGCTACGAGACGTTCGGTGATCTGGATGGACAAGCCATCGGAATGTGGTCGAGATCCGAGCTCGCCGGGAGAGTAAAACAAGGCGAAATCACCACTCGTACAGCATGGAAGTACTATCGCCTGGTCCGGGCGTATCTGTCCTACTGTTCGGAGTGGGAGTACATATCTGGGAACCCAGCAGATACTGCGGTCGGCAAGGGGCCACTCCCAAAAAAGCAATCTGCGGATTCGAGCGACCAGCAGTTTTGGTCACCCGACCAGCGGACAACACTCATGCCGTACGTTGCTGAACGGGCCTACGAAGCGATCGACGAACACGGAGCGGACTACCGGGCGTTCGAGGCTGTTCGAGATCGGGCTCTGTGTGCGCTTATTGGCTATTCAGGAGTTCGCGGATCAGAACTCCTGAACCAACCAAGCGACGACCGGTCAGGGCGTTCTGGGGCGACATGGGAGGCCGTCGACGTCGAGAACCAACGGCTACGGGTACTCGGGAAGAGTCAAAACCGCGAGGACGTGCCGACGACGAACATCCCAGTTGAACCCCTAGAGCGATGGAAACACCTGCTCGATCCACCGAGCGATCAGTGGCCCATCTTCCCGTCATTTCACATCCCGACGCTGTGGCGGGTGGCACGAGAGCAACTCTCTACTGCTGGATTTGAGGACGACGAGATCGACGAGCTGTTTGCACCATACAATCGGCCGCTGGATCTGTTCTACGAATTACCCGAGGAGATCGACTGTGAGGTGTCACTCTGTCCGCCAGCGATGTCGACCTCTGGTGGTCGGTCGGTCATGAAGCGGCTTACCGAGGCTGCTGGCGTCGACGTGAGTGAAGATCCAAAGGAGTACCTCACACTACATGGTGGACGACGTGGCGCTGGCGAAGCATACCGCCGCGAAGAAAACCTATCCGAAGCACAAAAGGCACTCAGACACTCCGATCCCGCGATTACGGAGAATATGTATTCGCATGTTACGGCCAGTGAGGTATCCGAAACCGGGAACTCAGTGTTTGAGGCAGAACGATGATACCAATACTGCACTACTCGGAGGTACCGACGAATCACTGCAGAAGAGGGTAGTAACAATCCTCGGGTGGTAATGCAAAATCATCTGTCAGACTTGCGCTCTCATAGAGCCTGATGAGGGTTCATGCGAGATCAACTGGACGCAGCCTTAGAGGAGGATCTAAGGTTAACTGCCATTTGTCAAGTCAGTCTAGTTGCCTTTTTCGGTTGGTGTTTGAATCAATGAATCTTTGATTCTAATACATCCCTAAATCAAAAAATCAATGAACCAAGGATTCCATGAATCAATGATTCACAGAATTAATGATTCAATGAATACACACTATTGTGTTGCCAAATATCCAATATATCGGAATCCCTGAATTCAGTATTCAGCGCGTTATCGAAATCAGAGATTCACTAAGTCATTGAATAAAAGAATCACTGATTCACTGATTAAGAACAGAGGTTGGTATTTGTACTTTTAGCCCCTTCAGGAGATCTCAACCGAGAGTGATAGAAGCGAATGTCTGACGTGGATTTATGAATCATTGATTCAATGATTGAGTTATGACCGAATCACCTCGTGGATGGGGAGTCATATCATCGACTGGTATCCCTACAATCGCCTTTGGCAATCAGAAAGGCGGGACTGGGAAGACAACGGCGACGATTAACAGTGCAGCGGCGCTGGCCACTCGCGATCACAGTGTACTTGCAATAGATATGGACCCACAAGCCGACATGACAAAAGGGCTTGGACTAGGTCCAGGCGACGACAACGATCCATCGAGTCCAAAGAACGAACTCCCCAACACACTTGTCACCGATGACGCAAACCTCCTTGACGTTCTCGTCGACAATCCACGTACGCACGACACACGACTCTCTGAGATCGTAATTAAGGCCGACGAGTATGACCACCTGAACTTCGACCTCATTCCCAGTCATAAGGATATGGGACTTGCTCGGGATTGGATGGATGATGCGAACGCTCGTCTATCATTAAAAACCGCTCTTGAAGAGCTAGTTGACGACGGATACAATTATGATTTTATTGTAGTAGACTGCCCTCCTGATCTCTCAGTCTTAACAGATGCGGCGTTCATCGCTGCTCAGAACGTTTTCCTAGCTGCACAGACCCAAGCAACGTCACGGGATGCGCTAGATGACCTGTGGGACCAATTAGAGTCCATCGAAGACAACCAACATATTGAAATTGCAATCGTCGGGCTTCTGGCAAATATGCATCGGGATGACGGTCAGTCAAAGAAGTTCCTCAACGCGTTCGACGAGTCCTTCGCGTCGATGGCGCCAATTTTTAAACTCCCGATGCGGGTAGCGATTCAGCGTGCGTGGGACAACGGACAAGACATTTTCGAATGGGAGGATCCGAACGATCAACAAGTGGAGCGTGACCTCTTCCTAGATGTTGCAGAGACGATGGAACGAGCATTCGACAAAACGCAGGTGGAGGTGTAAGTATGCCCCGAGGAATGGATGAACGATTCGAGGATCCTTCAGACTCGGCAAAAGAAGAGAACGCAGGGTCCAAAGAGGAAAGCACGGAAACATCGACAGAATTAGAAGCAGAAAGTCGGGATACTGGAGCCGCTGCTGAGCAGCGATCAGAACAGCAGAGGACTGCTTCCACAACCGATGAAGTTGAGGAAACAGAGGACGAACCGTTGAACATCCGTGAAGACTGGGATTCAGCAACAATATACGTAGAACCGGAGCAGAGCGAGGACATTGAGATCACGTTTACTCGACTGAAAAAGCAGTTGAAACGTGAGGATATTACGCTAGAGAAGAACAAGCACTTCTATCGCGGAGTCTTTGAGGTGGCGTTCGGCGATCACCGCAAAGAAACGAAGGAGAAGATTCGAGAACTTGCTAAGCAAGAAAGTAATCATTGAATCACTGATTCATTGATTTTGAGTTAGGACACCCAGAAACGTAGGATTTTATTAAAATTAGGTCAGATTATGGAACAGGGCGTTGAAGCTACACTATATTATACTCGTAATCATAATAATATTGAACGACCACGACGCAGCCGAAGAGGCACAAATCCTGCAACCATCTCACACCACCGTTTCCTTTGGGGTGACAAGATCGGTGTCGCACAACCAAAGAGGATCCACCAATGCCTAAATGAACGCATTCGATGTCACTTGAAGACAGATTCGGGCGGTACCTCCAGGACAAAAAGGACGTGGTGGCGACGGCGGCAACTACAGACCGAACGGAGCGCGCGAACTCGAGCGGTTCGCGGAGTGAACCGCCAGAGACCTCGGTAACAACGATGGGACTGGGATCGTTCCTGACGACATCGATCAAGAACCTACCGTCGAGGATCTCGACGAATTTGTGTTCCGGAGTACGCCCGCCACCTCAACGGTGACCACGGACTAAAACAACATATCGTACAAATCTACTACCGTTATATATCTCCTTGGTGTGAAGTTGCGAATGGTGACTCTCGCGTTCACAAGGTAGACGGATTTCGGTGTTTGAGGTGGATTAGGGATATATTGGAATGAAAATTAGTTTCTCAGAACGGTCTTGTCTAATATAGTTATAGTGATCTTGTGCGGAGATTGTTGGTGAGTCATAATGCAGCGTTGAGGATGGTTTCAGAGCTCCTCCTGATTTCCGATAGACGCGACGACGAAGCTAAAACGCTCTGAGATACGGCGTGAGTTTGTCCTTCGAGACACATCGATGGGTCGAGAGCCAGGATCGCACCAGCGATCCGTGGCTCTTACAGGTATTGACGTGCACGTCTCCATCAACGTACTCGCCGTCACCATGGACGACGTATTCACCTGTGAATGCGTCGTCCTCTTTGAGCGGTTCATACGCCTGAAAGCTGTCGGTATCGACAGTCAGCGACTCCTGTTGGCGGTCAGCCAGCAGGAACGCAATCCTACGACGAACTCAAACGAGTTTCCCGGGACAACGAAATGATTTCATGGACTCATGCTGTGCCAGCTGATGCGTCCTCGGGATAAATATATACCATCAATTTATTTATTCTCTATTTAGATTCACACGAATCGCAGGAAAGCTCCGACCCCCATTCCGTAACGGAACGCAATCAACCTTGCACGCTAACGTAGTTTTATAAGGGACATACCGCTATCTGTCAGACTCTAATCGTTCGGAAAACAAATGGGCGCTGCAGGATTTGAACCCGCGGCAACTTGGTCCGAAGCCAAGCACTCTGTCCAGGCTGAGCTAAGCGCCCTCATTGTCTAGTCATCTGGCAATTTTCTGCTTGTTGTATTTCAAGTTAAGTGTGCCAACTATTAAAAGTGTCTCCATTTGCACCAGGAGAGCGCCAACCTTAGCGTGGAAGCGGCCGAGGAAAAGTAAGTTCAGTACCTCACAAAGTATCCCCAGCTAATTCATTCTGGAGCTCCGATCCTATCGTAATGAACCATCGAAACGGGCTGGTCGTTGCTCTTCAAATAGACAACGGTCGCTGTCGACGGCACTTAGCCGCCGACGCGACAGCGTAGCCACTCATCAACAGGCTTTCGCTGATCAAGAGTCACCGGTGGAATCGGTCGTCAGGTGGTCGATTTGCGGGGACAGCCCGACGCACCGCGAGGGCCGTCCACGCAGCTCGCCGGACCATATTGACGAACTCCTTGTACGACCACCACCAGAGGCGACGCCCGCCTCGGCGGGGCGTCCCCACATTCTCGTAGTGGAGATACCGCCAGACGTTCTGCGACGAAACAAGAGGCTCACCACGACGTGCAGAAGGCGAACCGTTGCGTTTCGCGTTGTTGTCGCTATCGCTTGTTCTGACAACCGATAGCTCGAATCGATACCAAACCGTTTCAAGTAGTGGTATCAAGCCTCTCGTTGTGTCTCAATAAACGGCGCGTCAGCGGCGTAGCCGTGACGCGCCACGCTATTGTCGTCGTATTTCCCGTTCAGATACGTACCATCGATGTTGACAAGAAACTCGACGGTCCAGCTGTGGCCGTCGATTTTCCCTATCAGGTCGCTGAATAACACGAATCCAACCTTCCGAATGTTCTTGTTGGATCGTCTCCCCCCAGCGGATGATTGGAATCACATAGGTAATTGTGTGCCTGAAGCAGCGTGAGACACTTGCTATCGTAGAATACGCGGTCAAGGTAGACGGCCTTGACTCGGTGTCAAAGCCGTCGAGGACACCGAGGAACCCAGTGAGAAGGCTGCTAGCGGTATCGCCGTCTTCCAGACGCGTACCGTTAACGTGTAGCGTTTGTTCTTTATGCGCGCACAGAGCCTCGCATAAGCGTGGAAAGCGGTATTTCCACGCTTTGCGACCGAGTGATAGAGATCATCTACCTAGTCTTTGTCACCGTAGTAGGGCCACAGGCGGAGGTCCACACAGACCTCTACCTGCTCGGGAAGCAGTTCGTCAAGATCCTTACGAAGAAGCGTGTTAGCGACTCGTTCGAGCCGTTCCGCGCTTGAACTTCGTCCGGAGGTGGTAGAGAATCATGGTCTCAGCAGGTGCGTCCCTGCTAGAACACACAATGTGGAAGCCGAGGTCCTATACTGAGATTTTAGCTTGTTGGCCAGTGATAACGATAGTTCTTCATCAGGCCGATTGACGAGAAAATTAAGAACTTGGTCCTCGTGGATCTCACCGTCTGCTTGCTGTTTAGGGTGTACATTTTCAGCAAGCAGACATTCTAACTAACTGCCTTGAGCGGTACTAAACGACGAAAGAAGTGCTTTAACCTTGCCATGGTCTGCCCGCAAAAATGGTAGACCGCAGCTCGTGGTACGACCGACCGCCCGAACGCTAAAATTGGGAGTACGACCGTGAAACGAAGTCGAAATCGATCGACCCGTTGAAGATTGTAGACCGTAGCTCTGAGAAACATATCTCGGAACTATAAGTATCAACTCTCGTACGCACGGCGATCACTTTGCGAGCGCGGACGTGGTATCGAAAATTTCGTGGACTTGTTATAAAGTGAGTCGTTCCAATATTAAGTGGGCGGTAAAACCGTGAAATCACGGGCTTTATGACGATTCACTATGTGGTATGCTATATTGATCAGATCCGCGAATTGAAGAAATCCACCGAACGTTTGAGCCCGTCTCGCAATTCAACTGAGGGTGACCAGCCAAGTTCAGCACGAGCCTTCGAAATATCAGGTTGCCTGACTTGTGGGTCTTGTTGTGGTAACGATTCGTACGTTATATTACTCTCGCTATTGGTGATATCTATTATTAATTCAGCTAGTTCTATGATAGACCGCTCGTCAGTATTACCAATATTCACCGGCGTCTCGACATCAGATTTGTAGAGCGCCAATAATCCGTCAACCGTATCATCAACATAGCAGAAGCTCCGCGTCTGTGACCCGTCACCATAAACTGTGAGAGTATCCCCAGTAAGTGCTTGTTTCATGAAGGTCGGGATGACCCGGCCGTCATCAAGGCGCATTCTGGACCCGTAGGTATTGAAGATCCGAGCGACGCGAGCCTCAAGGTCGTGTTTATCACGGAATGCCCGCACGAGTGCTTCACTGTATCGTTTTGATTCATCGTAACAGGACCGCGGGCCATAGGGGTCCACGTTTCCCCGATAGTCCTCGCTTTGAGGGTTGACTTCGGGATCGCCGTATACTTCACTAGTAGACGTGAAGAGGTATACTGCATCTTTCTTTTTTGCCAATCTGAGTGTATTATATGTTCCCAATGCACCCACCTTGAGAGTCTTGATCGGATACTTTCGGTAGAATACGGGAGAAGCCAAGCTTGCGAGGTGCATTACGGCGTCCAATTCTTTGTCTATATAAGTGAACTCTGTGACGTCGTGCTTGTAATAAGTAAAATTATCATCATATATGACATTATTGAGATTTTCAGGTTTTCCGCTGATATGGTTATCCATGCCGATAACATGATTACCGTCTGCGAGCAAAGCATCACAGAGGTGGCTTCCAAGGAACCCTGCTGCACCAGTAACGAGAACGCGACTCATTGTACGTACCTCTAGTTAAGGAATTTCACTATGTTATTAATTTCTATATTACTGCATAGATGTATTATATTATAAACCTCATGGGGAGGGCGTTAAATATCCGCCGTGATTAGAAGATAGTTAGAGAGATTCATTAGCAGCCCATATATGCATAGTTAATATAATTTTTATAAAGATAGTCATATGGCTTGATCTAATTGACCTACATTTGTCCAAACGAACAGATAATTTGTCGGCCTTGGCTGTCGCACTACGACGGATAATTAAGAGATACATTTATTATGGGGCCAAATCGGTCAAATTCTTGCTTCTAAAGACGTCAGAGTATTTTCTGTAAAGGTTATTTGGAAGTTAGATACGATCAGGCCGTAGCGAGAAACCAAACCGAACTAATCGAATCAAAGGCATGATTTGATACTGCCCCACTCTTAACATCGTCCATACATTGGCGTGTGAACTATTACTAATTGGGTATAATCTACCTATGAGCCCAATTGAACATATGATCGTCATTACTCCGTACTACGGCGATTTAGATGAAGAGTCCGGTTTACGTGAGGAATACCTTTCTAAAACATTATGCTCAGTTAACAGACAATGCGAGGATATCCATCATATCATTGTTGACGATGGAAGTACCGACGGTGTCTGCAGTTCACTTTCAATTGGCGACTGCACGACTGTTGTCCGACGAGAACGCGACAGCTCTGACAAACTCACCTGCAGTAATGCCGTGAATTATGGGCTAAAAACAGTCTTCCAAGATAGTTCGCTTACCACTGTGAGACGAAACCACGATTATCTCACGGTTCTTCACTCAGACGACCTCGCGTACAATCTCCACCTTCGCTCGCAGTTCATGGACAACAACGATATCGATTTTCTCTATACCGACGCAGAACTATTCACAGATAACGATGAGTGGCGGTGGGAAGGAGAGACTGCCGACCTTCCTGAACTACGCAAGCGACTTTGGATTAATGGAACAATGCCCTATCCGACCATGACGTGGCGGCTCAATCTCCTAAATGAGTTAATAAAATATACAGATCAAGCGTATAATATGTCAGGGCTCTATGACCCCAATATCGGAAGCAGTGAAGATGTTGATGTCGCATTAACAACATTAGAATTCGTTAATAACACTGAATACGAGATGGGTTACCTATCAAAAGTGACGGCTGGATACCGGCTACATCGTCAGGGGCTAGCAGAGATTCGGAGTAACCTAACGAGGATGCAGGAGGAATCTAGTGTTCTTGTCAAGCATTTCGGCCGGATTCAGGCAGTCACATTACATCTCCGTCGTATTTTTGTCCGCCCCGAGCGATACTTCCCACAATTTAGAAAGATTCGCGCAATTATACCTCCAAATTCATAGGGAGACAGAGAAACCGATGGGTTCCCGACCATCAATAGGAAACTGCGAAGTTGAATGATGAGTAGATTTCAACTATCTTACTTTCGTATATTTGGTTATTCGAATACTCAGATGGCACAAAAGATAAGTGCAAAACGGAGACGTGCATAGTTCCGACCCGTTACACCTAAATCCCTTGCAGAGTAGTACAACCTATGCTCTTTTCCACACAATCGGAAGTGACTTTAGAACTCAGGCGGACACTCACCCGGTTGAATTTTCCGGACGAAGATATCTCTATTGAGCGTCCTCCAGATGATATCGGTGCGGTTTTCGCTTCGAGTGCAGCGTTTCGGATCGCCAAAAAGATCGGCTCGGACCCACAATCGGTAGCGGGGGAAATAGCGAAGGAATTCGATCCCGGCACGTGTGAGTTTATCGACGACGTCAAGAGCCTCGGACCGTATGTAAATTTCTTTCCGAGCGATCGCTATTTTTTGGATACACTAGAAGCAGCACGGGATGACGAGTACGGTGTTCATGAATCGACCGGAAACGAAATCCTCGTTGAGCATACCTCAGCAAATCCGACGGGACCGATTCACATCGGGCGTGCCCGTAATCCAATTATCGGTGATTCGCTTTCTCGAGTTCTGGAATATGCGGGCAACAAGGTTGAGAGGCAGTACTACGTCAATGATGCAGGTCGTCAAATGGCTGTATTCACGTGGGCCTATGAAACGTTCGACGAAGATGAACTCCCCAAAGCCGAACGGGATTCACCCGAATATGACCTAGTTCGATACTACCGAAAGGGTAATGCTTTCCTCGAAGATGGCGATCCCGAAGACGTTGAAACAGCCGAAATTGAGATACAGAATATTCTTCAGGGCCTCGATGCGGGGGACGATGAGACAATCGAGCGGGTCTCTGAAGTGGTTGATACTGTACTCCCGGGAATGCAGCGGACACTTAACCGATTGCCCGCGAGATTTGATCGTTTTATCAAGGAGACGGAGTTCATCCGCAACGGGGCGACCGACGAGATCGTCGGTCGACTTAAGAATCTTGACTGTGCCTTATATAAGAACGATGCATGGCAGCTAGATCTCCCAGACTTTGAGAAGAATCTCGTCTTTCTTAGGTCGGACGGGACATCGTTGTATACCACTCGAGACTTAGTATACCATGAGTGGAAACTTCAACGATATGACGAGTCTGTGACGGTCGTCGGAGAAGATCACGAATTACAAGCCAACCAGTTACGGAGCACGCTCGAGTTATTAGGTAATGATACAACCCCGCTTTCGCGAGTTCATTACTCGTGGGTGAATCTTCCGGAGGGGGGTATGTCAACTCGCAAAGGAACTGGTATTGATCTTGACGACCTGCTTGACGAAGCCATTGAACAAGCATCGAAAGAAGTCGAAGACCGGCTAGAGGGGCGATCTCGTGGCGACGAACTCACGGAATCCGACATCGACCGGATCGCAGAGCAAGTTGGGATCGGGGCCGTCAGGTACGACATCGTCTCACAACAGCCTACAAAGGGAATTACCTTCGAATGGGAGCGCGCCCTCAACTTTGAGGCACAGTCAGCTCCGTACGTCCAGTATGTCTATGCACGCTGTCACGGAATTCTGGACGGAGCAAACGATAGAGACGTCCCTCTCCCCGAGCCGAGGACTATCGACATTGACAAGCTGTCGACGGAAACAGAACGAAATCTGATCAACGTGATCTCGGAGTTCCCGGCCAAAATTAAAGAAGCAGCCGAAAACCTCCGACCGCACATTATCGCAACGTACACTCAGGAGCTCGCTGAAACTTTCAACGGATTCTATCGAGAATGCCAAGTTCTTAGCGCCGAGGAAGAAACCCGACGAGCCCGATTGGCTCTCGTCGAGGCAACCCAGATCACGATAGCAAATGCGCTTGACGTCCTCGGCGTTCCTGCTCCCGAATCAATGTGACTTAGTGTTAAGGCACTGTCTAGTTAAGCCAGTTTGAGAAGTGAGCAGTTCGTGGTTTGAGTTGTCTATGCTGCCGCCAGAACTGCTCAGAGGGACGTTGGACACGGCAAATCTTGTATGTTGGGAGCGTGAGCGGACGGCTACGCCCGCAGGGCGTTGGCCGTCCGGCTCCACGCGACCGGCTGTTCGCTTAGAGAAACACAAGCAATTCTGCAATTATTCGGCGTACAACGCTCTCATCAGGCGATCTTTCAGTGGGTACATCGAGTAGCTGACAGCGTTCCCGACCCGCCTGAGGCGCAGCCGAAGCGGGTCGCTGTAGACGAAACCGCTGTCAAAATCAATGGCGAGTGGTCTTGGTTGTATGCTGCAATAGACCTCGACACCAAGTTGATTCTGGGTGTCGATCTGTTCGGATCTCACGGGACCGATCCAGCTGCTGCGTTTCTGCATGGGCTCTCCGAAAAACACGACCTTTCTGAGGCCGTGTTTCTCGTCGATGGCTTCGGCTATTAGACTGCCCTTGCTCGATTAGGGCTGAGCGGTCAGCGTGAGTATACGGACCGAAACCTGATCGAAAAGTGGTTTCAGACACTCAACATGCGGATCGACCGCTTCCATAATTCGTGGGTGGGCAGTCGGTCGAGCGTTCGTCGCTGGTGTTCGCAGTTCGCACATTATTATAACCGCCAGCGACCGCATCAATCGCTAGATGATCGAACGCCAGCTGAGGTGGTCGCTAACTAGACAGTGCCGGTTCCCTTATCGTAATCGCAGACATAACCGAGATTGACAACTAATTTAAATTAGTGACTGCCCCCACAGTTTCCCAATACATGAACGACCGCACGGTAGTCGAGGTGGTTCGCATACTATCCACATTACTCCATACGCCGTAACTGTACTACCAACGTCGGGGAAGAGAACCAACAATATATCGTAAGCCGAACATTTATATTGTGGGAATCACAGAGGATTAAAACTTCGCCTTGAACCTGTTCAGCGATCATATCGTCAGTAACCAGTGAATAGCAGGAGTTGTATCACGGTATTATCGATAAATATCTACCCGTCTTCGTCCCGTCGCCTCGCACCGTAATCTAATGCGAGCGACCCGATCTTTCATAGATAGCCCAAATCTTCAAGCTGGGACCGGAGCGATTCATTCAGGGTACGACTCTCGATATCGTCCTGATCAAGTAGTGCCGACACGACAGATTCACAGGAGTCAACGAGCTGGGTAGGTGCTTCAGCGAAAGCAACTTCTTCGTTATTCATCTCGGCGTATCGCTCGCCAGTCGAATCTACGACGACTTTCCACCCGTTGTGATAGCCGACTGCGGCGTGTGTAGTGACCGCTTCTGCGATAATCTCATGTGGGAGATCGAACGCGTCGAACATCTCATCGCCGCCGTGAGCCGGTGATGTACAGATGATTGGGCCATCCGGCGGCTGTATGAGTTGGTCAGGGTCTATCCCCTCGACAAAACTGGTGATCATCTCTGGAAGGTCGAGTAGCGTTACCGGATCAGACACAGTTATTTCGGGTAGCGATGGATGCGCGACTACTAGAGGAACGTGAGTAACACAATCGTGGACAGTCCCTTCGTGGCCAATTCGTTGAAGACCTGCCCGATCACGTTCACCCAGCAACTCTCCGTGATCGGCGGTTACAATGACAACCGTCTCCTTACGGAGCCCCAATTGATCGAGCATCCTGAGTATCTTGGCGAGATGATCATCAAGTGAACGAACCTCGCCGGCGTACAGTTCGCGGAGTTCCGACAGGATCGCCTGTGGGAAAGTATCGCCTTCTAATTGCTGTTCCAAAAATGTCCATGGCTGGCCATAGTCTTCGTTTAATTTATAACATTCATTATAAGTCAACGATGCAGTGGCCTGATCTTCTATATATATCTCCGGAGGTCGATACGGATGATGCGGGTCCATATAGTTTGCAAACAAAAAAAACGGCTCATCACGATCAGCTTCTCCCTTGAGCCATGATTCAATTCGATCGGTGTTCCAAGTCGGTTTATAACTATATCCGTAGGTTCCAGGCCACGCGAACCACGGATGGGGAATCTGCTGGAGAATCGGTATAGTTTCCGCGGACCATCCAATGGCCGCTCGAATGAGATTCGCGAGACTCGCTTTCGTATGCTCATTCCGAAATGAAACTGGGACCCCACTGACTAATCCACGGAGTCCCTCCTCGTCGAGTCGTTGGCGTGCGTCAATTCCAGCCGGGTTCGCGATATCCACGCCGTTCGTATACCAGAATGCATCGAAGGAGACATCGAAATTGAAATGCGGGGACGCAAAGGGGTTGGCGGAGATGCCAGCTGTCCGATAACCGACCGCTGCAAGTGAATCGACTAGCTCCAGTTCTCCAATAACGTGGCTTGTACGGTCGAAGATACCGTGTTCGTGGGCCTGTATTCCCTCAAACATGGACACGTGTGATGGAAGTGACCATGTCGCTGGGGCGATCGCACGGTCATAACTGACGTTGTCTGCGGCCAGAGATTCGAGTGTACTTGTCTCGTTGACATAGTCTGCCCGACACGTGTCCCACACGATTAGCAATATATTTGGCTGCTGCATATGGACTGCTGTTTCTGTCATATTGATAAATTGGTTGGGGTTGCGGACTATAGAAGATAAAATTGTTGAAGGTGGTCAGAAACGATTTTTATCTGTGATTTTCCACATATTAAACGGACCAAAATAAAACCATCAAAACAGTCGTAGATCCGCCAATAAGGTTTATTGTGGTATTTTACTATATCGCCAGAGAACAGCGACCCAAAGACAATAGTGCTGTCAGAGAAGGCCAACACTATTCATCCGATGTGGTTTCGGCTTACAGCTACTGTCCAGTTATAGGCGAACCATTCCCCAAGAAAGGAATATTACTAAACAAAGTGACATACACCGGAATTATTCTAATGTAGACCTTGTGATACACGTATAGTAACTAATTATAACTTGCATAATAAATAGCAGGTATAGTATGAGTAATTTAGATTCAGCTGCAACTGCTCTAGAGAAAGGGTTTTGTGAGGATAGTAACTTTCCAGAACCACAGCAACTTCTTTCAGAACTCAGTGAACTCCTCACCGTACTTGAAGGACGTCAACCAGAGACTATTGTAGAGGTTGGTACTGCCAGAGGGGGTACATTCTGTATACTCAGTGCGATTCCATCCGTCAATATTGCGATTAGTATCGATCTGCCGGGAGTGGCGGCGACTGAGAATGAATTGCAGTCAGTCGCCGATGCTCCTACTATCCGAGCGATCCGACAAGATTCGCAGACGGTCCAAACGAAGGAGAAGGTGGAGGATATTCTAGACGGGCGTGACATCGATGCCCTTCTGATAGATGCGGACCATCATTACGATAGCGTCATGACGGACTACGAGTTGTATGCGCCGTTAGTCGGTTCTAATGGGATTGTATTTGTACATGATATTGTCGTCCACGATCGAGCGGATGAGATTGAAGTAGATGAATTCTGGACAGATCTGGAAGCTGATGGGACGAAAGCAGAAATCGTCGATCAGGCGTACGGCCCTCCATTTGTCAAGAGGGACGGTTGGAACATCGTAGCACATGGGTTCGGAGTTGTAGATCGACGGGGGGAATTAAAAGGGAGAACACATGTCTAAAAAAGATCCAGTGCCGGTATCGATCGTCTGTGCAACCTACGAACGCCCCGAAGATACGGTCGAACTAGTTGAGACGCTCCGATCATCTGTGGAAGCATATGAGACGGACAAACCCGTCGAGAACTGGTTTGAATGCATCATCGTATATCCTGCAGGTGATCCAGTTGCAAAACGGCTTGAGATAATTGATTGGGAGGCATTACAACAGATCGAGAGCGAGCGTTCGGAGGCCAACGCTAACCGCCACAAGGGCGTGACTACCGCGAATGGGACGTATGTAGCAATCCTCGACTCCGATGTCGTGGTGGACGTGGAGTGGGTCTCGACACTCCAGCGTATCCTTGCATCACACCCTGATGGCGGGCACGTATTTCAGGGGGCCTACCACTATGATTATCAACCACAACGAAACTGGTTCACGTCGACAGAGGCTATCGACGACAGACTCCGATTCAACGACAACCAAATGGATAGTCGAAATATAATATTTGCCCGGGATGTATACTTTGCTATCGGCGGACTTGATACCGAACATGAGAACGCAGATGCCGCAACCGATCTCATGTTACCGATTCGGCTCGCCGAGCGCGGTATTCCAATCGAATGGTGTCCCGATGTTCGAGTCGCACATAAATATCCGCAGACACTTATAGGGAACCTGCGTCGTTTCTACCGGTACGGACGCGGTGCTATACATATCCAACGACGATACCCCAACCTGTTCAGACAGCGGTATTCCCCTTGGCAGTTGTGGCGGCGGGGGGTACGTGACGCCGCCGCTATCTACGCAGGAAAAGATGATCCCCACGACCGGCTCCAGATCACGTACATTCTTTTCCGGTATCTTGCGTTCACGCTTGGGTATCTCTCAGAAAGAGTACAACCGGTTCCTAATCACGATGACTGACATCGAATCCATCGCATCCGTTGCTCGTGCCGCCGTGTTATCTGCAGGGGAGGAACTGCGTATACGGTGGCAGAACGACAAAAATCCTGCCGAGTACGGGAGCTACGACGTTTCGGCTCTCGCTGACAAGGCGGCCGAATCGCGAATCCTTCCCGTCATCCGACAGTCGTTTCCCGACCACGCTCTCTACGCTGAGGAGTCAGGAACTATCCGGGAGCAAGGCCCTTTTCGCTGGATAGTCGACCCGCTTGATGGCACGAACAACTTCGTGACTGGCCAACCTGCGTTTGCTTCCTCAGTTGCAGTTCTCAGTGGTGACGTCCCACTGGTTGCCGCGGTCCACTTGCCGATCACGCGAGAGACATATATCGCACGTCGTGGCAAGGGCGTCTACTACGGTGGCAACCAAGTATCTACCACGACCGAAATCCCACTCGGGGCCTCTACAGTAGTAATGATTCAGGGTCGAAATGTTGATCCCGACCCTAAACTGTCTTCTATCATCACTGCCATCGAACGGAGCATCAACGACATTACCAAGCGCATCGTCGACAGTTGGGCACCGACAGTCCACTCAGGTCTGTTCGCGCGTGGACAGATTCAGGGACTCGTGCAGTTCTACCCGGATCGAGAAGAACGAGCAGTGACTGAACTATTTGTCAGGGAAGCAAACGCAGTCGTCCGACAGGAGGACGAATTATATGTGGCTGCTCACGACGAGCAAATGTGCCAGCAATTATGGAGAGCGATAACGGACCACAAGTGATCAGTCCGTTAGGGCAATCTACTTTCGACGCCGTCGTAGGCCCGTATTGAATACTGCGTTCTTAGTGATCGGCTGCCGCCTGAAACGCTTGGATACGGGACTCGAGGGCCTCGAGGGGGGTGGGATCGGTAATGCTGTATCGTCTGCTGTCGTAGGTCAGGAACCCCTGATAGACCATCTCTTGGAGGACAAGTCGAAAGTGTTCTGTGAGGTATGATCGGACCGGTTCAACATCTTGAAATCCAAGATACGACTTGCCACCAGCTATCGCCCAGTCGACGAGATCCGACCGCGTGAACGTCAAAACTTCTCTGTGGATGAGTAATACTTTAACGAGCGTTCGAAGACTAGCGAATTTGTCCCGACGAAGTTTTTGAGGACTACCATAGACGAAGTCAGTGGGTCCCGCAACAACCGTGAGGTGGTGCCGGTAGCTATTGTACGTTGTCCACTCGTTGCGGTGTATCTCCTCGATTTGTACCCCGTCTTCGTAGTGGAAGCCCTTTCCGGCGATTGCGTCCCACAGTTCCTCGCAGGACACGTACTCCCCGGGAAATTTTTTGTCTGGTGAGAAATTAAACTTTTGATGAAATTCCATATAATCAATAGATAATTGACTCCGAAGCGATGGTGAAAGAGGTTCACTAGTAACGAACGCGATGTCGACGTCACTTTCTGACGGAATCTCATAAGCCGCCGATCCGAAGATGCAGGCATAACGGAGTTCGTCTTCAATCCGCTTTGCCGACTCAACGAGATAGTCTCTGATCTCGCTTCGTACTCGCCCTTGATCACGCATAAATCAGTACGTACATTATTATAAACTTACTTGAATCTTTTAGTCGATCCAGTAAATTGAGGAAAATTGGAGAATATGCTGCACACACTCAGCAATTGGGCAAGTTAGGTATCTGGTCCTATTGCAGACTGATCCATATATTTATGATCGGCGGTAACTCCAGCAATTGTCACATTATCACTCCGTCTGATTACGGTTCAGCAACATCCATGAACTCAGAATTCTTAAGTATCTTCTGGCCGGTCAATTCCAGAAGTTCGATAATTGCCTCAATATCGGTGCGCGTCGTCTCGGGGTTCCCGAGGATCATTCCTAAGACCTGTCGCTTACCTGTCCCTGAGAGTCCGGCCTTATTTCCTTCGTCGGTCAACTCAAATGTGTGAACGCAAGCGAATCCCTCGTCGTAAATCTTGTCGTGGATCTGCTTGTTCAGATCATCGATCTGATCAAGAATTTGCGCTCGTTTTGAGTCTGATGTATTCTCATATATTGTTCTCATTGACTGCGGGAAGAAGATAAACGTCTGGCTGTTAATATTAACCTCGTGAAGTGAAACGAAGTTGTCGGTCTGAATTATCTTCTTTCGGAGATATTTCGCAAGCTCAACCCGTTCGTCGACTAACTCCCCTAGCTCTTCTATTCCAACCGTTTTCAGTAAAAACCACAATTTTAGGGATTCAAATGATTTAGAACCAATGAACGGGGTAATCTGTCCCAGGTCGTAGCTCCCCTCCTTGATCGTCATATCAAAGTTCTTAGACACATTAAGAAGCGCGTCTTTATCCTTGAACAATACAACACTGCACGGGTATGGGACGAGAAGCGTCTTGTGTGGATCGAGCGTTATGGAGTCTGCCAAGTCGATTCCGTCGATTTTGTGGCGATACCGATCAGAAAACAGGAGGGCTCCCCCGTGGCAAGCATCAACGTGAAACCAAGTGTCGTAGTCGGTACAGAGGTCGCGAATGGATTGAAAGTTATCAATTTGCATTGTCCGAGAGTCACCGGCATACGCGCATACAGCTAGGATGTCGCCGCCCAATGCTTCGATGTCGGCCATCTTCGTTTCGAGATCGTCCAAATCCATCCGGTACTCTTCTGTGAGATTCACTCTTACTACACTCTCTACACCAAATCCGAGATACGACATGGCGAGGTCGATCGAGTAGTGGCTCACAATGTCAGGAACGAGAACATAGGTATCTCTGGTGTCACTAAGACCATTAGCGTGTGAATCTGGATAGAGATTGGTCCGAGCCAATAGCAGAGAAGTTATGTTCGACATGACACCGCCGAACGTGACTGCGCCACCGACCTCCGAGATACTGGCCGGAAAGTCAGGTACAGTTTCATAACCGACCAGCTCTCGCATCCAGTCAATCAGTTGGATTTCGATGTATGTCCCGATGGGTGCACTTTTTACATCAGCGATTAGATTCTGGTTGAGAAACCCTACTAAAATGTCCGCAGCGATAGCTTCTGGCCTGTTTCCAGCGTCAGGAAATGCGAGATACTTAGGGCTCGACTGGTTCACACAGTACTGTAACATCTGATTTTCGAACTTTTCAAGTACATCAAATGGGTCTGAACCCTCAACGGGAAGATCTTCCTGTGCAAGGTCTATCAACTGATCAGTCCTATACGAATCGACTATCTTCTCTCTGGATTGGAACCTCGTCCCGATATCGACAACGCGAGAAAACAGTTCTCTCTTATCGTTGCTAACCATTTAGATATCATATATTTCCAATTCCATATTAATATTATTTTGGTCGATTTAAGCGGTAGTGTTCAGATAATGTGAACCATCAATGAGAAACACTGTCTCGGAAACATCGTGTTTCTCATCAATCATCGAACCTCTCGGGTGCCGATATCATGGCCATCTGCCGAAAGGCCTTAGAACTCGCTGTCCGAGACTTCGATACTAGTGATCATCAACGACTTATGGTGACACAGGCGCATATTCAGACGTCCATCAAGCAACTTCGTTCTAACTCAAAGAACACGCAGTCGTTTCGTTGGTTTCAGTAACGCTGATAAGAGGGTCGACAGAACAAGTTTTGCCTCGAGTAGATCACCATACAGTAGAGGGTACCTCACGATCGAATAGTGAAGAGGACAAGACGGAGACTCCTTCCCAGCCTCAAAAGACACTGATCGCAAGAGTCTTGAATAGAGAATCTTTGGAGGCCATTCGGTTTGAAAGAACCTCTGTGAAATGTTCTTAATGGGCCCAGAATGATCCCACAGGATTTCATTCAGGACTGTTTAAGCAGTTCTATCGTCTTCTGGTCGACATCGTCATAAAATTTGTTCAATGTCATTCTGAATGGTATTGGATCGTCAGCAACCTCCGCAAACAGTGTCATCGAAGATCGGAACTTTAGGTCGTCTGGTGATCCGAAGATATCGTTCGCTGACCGACCGTCTAATGTATTCACGATCCCGGTACACTCACGCAGGCGGGGACCGAGTATCGGGTGATTGAGATAGGCTTCAGCTTCCTCTCTTGACGATATTGCATAGCGCTGTGCCATCTCGCTTCGACCGAGGCCAGCAAACTGTGGAAACACGAACCACATCCAATGAGTTTGCTTACGGCCGGATCGCAATTCATTTTTGACCTGGTGTATCACTGGATCTTGGGCATCAACGTAGCGCTGGAGGTTGTGGGGATCGTTTGGATCAATCATTTTTTATCTCATGCACATTCGTTGAGAGGACGAAATATAATTAAATATCTACTCAAGAATGGGGGCTCTAGTGATTAGGCCACCATTTAATACGCTCAGACATACCTCGACAAAATACTTAGAAATGATCATATACTTTAGAACATGAAAAGTTCGCATAGCTGCTAAGGAACTAAGGGTTCAGGAATCGATGACATTGAGAGTAACTTGATGAGTTGATTACCGTCGACAAGTTTAACGGGTTCGTCAATTGTCGCAGCATAGCGTTTAGCAGGCCTGGTGATAGGTCCTGTTGTAATCAACAAAACTCCTGTTGCAGTACCGGTAGCGAGATGACTCACTAATTTTTGGACGACTGGCCGCCCCACCGAGTCTTTTGATGGTCTGTGTTTAACTTCACAGGCGATGAGACGGTTGTCGATATTAGCCCAGACATCAACACCAAAATCTCCCCGGTCAACTGTCCGTTGGACGGAATATCCTAATTCGACTAAAAGCGCAGCAACAAGATCTTCGACAGTTTGCCAGTGAAATTCATGAAGTGTCTCAAGTCGCCAGACGCTTCCCTCAAGTCGTTTCGTGGCCCGATAACGGTTCTCAATATAGGTTTCATCTAATGCGACGACAGCGCGAGCGAGTTTAATAATAGAAAATCCTTTAGAGCGAAGCGGATGCTCGGTTGGAAGCGAGGCAGCGAAAGAAAGCGAGACTGCAGCTTTGCGATGGAAGGTCCATAACCGTTCAATAATTCTATCTCGTTGGGAGGGGTGGGCTGCAACATCCAAACTGACTTTGGATTGGTAATCATTCGCGTCGCATTGGGGATCTCCCAATCTAATTACTTCGTTTACTGCTTCGATGACGGGTGTTCCCTCCAACGAGCGGTCGACTCGTCTTGCTAATCGTGTTAACCAAATTATAATACCGATGAGCTTTCTTTCACAGATTAAGTCATTCTTAACACTCCGAGATGTAAGATCAACGCTGGCAATACAGCGTTTCAGACGAGACTGGTGAACCACTTCCGGAGTCTCGTCAATAGCTTCTCTCAAAAGGTTATTTTTTATTTCCGATAGTCGGTTAATTTGAGACGTTCGCTCGGTGAGCTCTTCTTTTATTTCTTTGGAATCTCTGTGTGAGAAATGCATACAGTTTCACTCGTCCGTTTGGCCTTGATCGATTGGCATCTCCACGTCGTTTCCAAATAGATCTTCAAGCACAGCGAACACGTACTCCTCGTATTCGTTACAGTCTTCATACGTCACATTGCTCATGAATTCAATACGCTGGTCTAGGTGTGGAAACAGACTATTGATCCTCTCCGCGGGAAGTTCGGCAAGTTTTTGCCACGTCAGTAGCTGGATATACGCGCCGCCAAAGCGTTGAATTCTGATAAAATGAAGAGGTTCACCTTGGTCCACGCGTGCGCCCTCACGGACTGGTCCTTGACGAACTGCTTCTGGGAGTTGAGCATTCCCAGTAAAATCCTCAAAGAACCGCCCCGGAATCTGGACTACTGGCGTGTTGTGGTCTTCTCGAATAGTCTGTGATCCTGCACCCTTCCAACTCTTTTTTAGGTGCGATCTATCGAGACCGAATACTGGACAATCGGATTCGTCGACCCCCCAGATAAGTTTGTCAGCAACAGATAGATAATCACACTCGAGAAACAAATCTGGAACTGGGATCTCGCGTCCTGACCGAATACGACTTGTTCCAAAGTATCCCTCGTGTGGTTTGTCCCCGATCCCAGAGTTATTAGGAGAACCGGACATCTAGCAGACACTCTGGTAGAACTACTAATTAAAACTTCTCCCGAAAGTTGTGGCCAACAGACGTTACCCAGAATAATAGATTTATAGAGTCTGTTTATTCAGATATGCTACCCGTTACTACAGTCACGATGGGGTGGTTTGGATCGGGCGAGTCGGATAAACAAGAGGACGATGCTCCCGAGATCGAGGATCTCTCGAAAAAAGAGATCCGGAAACAGATCATCAAAGAAGAACAGAATCTCGATAAGGTAAGCGAAGACCTTGAGAACCGTCGAAATCGCTACCGTAAACATCTCCAAGAAGGAGCTCAGGCACCTGAACAGACACGACGTGTACACGCTATAAAAGCACGTCTTGAAAAATTCAAATCGAAGGTTCAGACTCTGGAACGTAACAAAACAGTAAAGAATCTCACAATGTGGGAGTTGGCACGAGGATACAAAGAAATCCAGTCACTCCTCAACGAAGTAGAGGCTGAAATATCTCCAGAGGAGGTATTAGATTTCGATACTACGAAACTACAGGACGACGTGAACGAAATGAATGCCGACCTGCAGGCCGAGATGCATGAAATCGAAGCAATGATGCAGTCGTTCGAGACCTCGAACCACTCTGCATCGATGGGGACGACGAGTGAAGAAGAACTAATGGATCGCATCGCCGCTGGTGAAGTCGATGTCGACGACCTCGATGTTGGTGGACAAGACGTGGTTACAGATGAGTCTGACAGTGATACAACAACATCTGATATTGACATCGAGGGAGACGTTGGCCTAGACGACGTTGGATTAAACGACGAACTGCCTGATGAGTGGTCCGACGAAGACGATGAGAATCAATGGTGATCTAAGCGGATGTTAAAGATTAAAATTAATATGCAATTGTGGAAACTAGTTGGGCAGCGAATAGCGAATCAATTAAAAAATAGATGTTACAACAAATGAGCGAATTTTCTGCAAGCATACGGAAAGAAATCGAAGAGCAGGATTTCAAAAAACAAAAATCGAAGGCTGAGCAGTCTGTGAAGACTAACGAACCAAAAAAGGCGGCGAACCACCTCCGGAACGCCTCTGAACACCTTGATTCGCTGGCTGAACTGACTGATCTGCCGTCGCCCAAACAAAAGTACAAAGAACAAGCCGAGCACTTCCGTGATGTAGCGTCGAAACTGGAATCACAAGGAATCTCAGCTGTGGCTGAAACCGAGTCCTCCGGACAGACAAAATCTTCTGATGAAGCCGACGGTGAGGAGTTCGGTATTTCGGATGAAGGTCCTAATGTTGATGTTACGACACCGGACATTACATTTAGAGACGTGGGAGGAATGTCCGATTTAAAACAGACTCTTTTGGAAAAAGTGGCGGATCCAGTTCGGCGTAAGGAAATGTACAAACAATACGACATTGATCCAATTAAAGGAGTCCTCTTTCAGGGTCCACCAGGGACAGGAAAGACGCACATCACTCGGTCACTTGCGGGCGAATTAGGGTGGAATTTCATTGAGCTCAGCCCTGCAGACGTCACGAGTGCCCTCGTCGGAGAAGGGGCGAAAAATATCAAGGATATATTCCAAACTGCGAAAGAGCATCAGCCCTGTTTGCTCTTTTTCGACGAAATCGACTCTATTGCAGTCAACCGGAGTGGCTCTACGCAAGGAACCCAATCTGAACAAATGATGTTGACTCAACTCCTCACTGAAATGAACAAATTAGACGATGAGGATGTGATTGTTATCGGCGCAACAAATGCACCCGAAGAAGTCGACAAGGCACTGTTGAATGCGACCCGCTTCTCAGAAGTTATCGAGGTACCACTCCCGGATACCGAAGCTCGGAAAGCCGTCCTGAGGGTTCACTTGCGAGATCGGCCAATTCTCCAAGAAGATATCAATTTCAAGCGGGTGGCTGAGAGGACAGAAGGATTTAGTGGGGCAGATATGGAGGCAGTCGCCGCCGATGCTGCTCGCAATGCTCTCAATGAGGCGGAGAAGTCTGGTTCGATCGTGCCAATCCAACAGACACACATCGAAGAAGCTATTCAAGAGCGACATCGGTCGAAAGACGACTCACGGAAGGGTGGATACTTGCAAGGGGATGACCAATGAACCGAGAGCGGATATTGTTGATAATTAGGTTCGCGCTCATCAGTGTATTCGGAGGTATTATTGGATTCATGCTTGCTCGCGCCTGGGTTCCCGGTTCCACCGGCTACTCATTCGTCTACGGCACCGCAAATCTGTTTGATTTTGGCCCTGGCATCCCGATAGAGAAATTCTCTAGTTTAATGGTTGGTCTTTATTTCGGAATTATAATGGTTTTTACTCTAGATTGGCGAAAGCGTATTCAGGGAGTGCTACTGTTATTTGGGACTATTATTTCACTCTTAATGATGGCTAGCTTCGGCGTGTTGCTACCGAATATCCAGCTGACACTTATTAATGGGGCATTTTTCCTCGGTGGCGTCGCAATCGCAGTCTCGACACAGTTCGGGGCACTCAAACAGCAACTAACTCGGAGGACTCCATTAGGAGAGCTCGAGTTCGATGGTGCAATTTTAGGAGTCTTATTCCTATTTACTGCTATTCCCATATTAGCCCTACTGCAATCGCTCTTCACAGGGACCCACATCATCCTTCTTGACGTGCCGTTCACAGCAGCGTTTGTTTACACTCTATTCGGGTTTGTGTCCTACGACTCTACGATAAACACCGCTGTCCTCGGTCCACAGTCGTCGGGAAAAACCATGATGATACTGGGACTGTTCCAGCGGTTTACTGAACGAGACGATACGCCAGTGAGACCAACAAGCTCACTAAGCCGTCTCGTCAAGAGTGCAGACCGGATGCGACAGGGCGATGATTTCCCAGCTGCGCATACTATCGGTACTGATAACGAAATTGGATTTTATTTCCAAGTTGGGGATCTCTTCCCGATGCAGGCACGGTTTTCGACTCTCGACCACGCGGGTGAACTCATCGACGATATTGCCCATGCCGTTGACAGCGGCCCGTCTATATTGTCAAGACTGAGCTTAGTTCAGCACTGGATACAAAACCATCACCCCATGAGCACGCTTTCGGATACGGGACATAGAGAATTGTTCTACCAACATATAAGAACCGCTTCAATGGTCGTGCTGGTCGTTGACGTCCAGCGACTGTTGGAAGGTGATGACCCTTACCTCGATGAATTACAGACTATCGCGGGAGAACTCAATGACAGAAACGCTACTGTACGGATCGTTGCGACGAAATGCGACCTGATGTTGGATGAATTCACCAACGAAAGTCGTGTTATCACCGACCCAGAGAAGGATGAGGTCCTCTACACCGATGGCGACGCAAACTACACGTCATTCTCAGAGTTTGTTACGTCGAAACTAACTGCACAGAGCATACAGGTCCGAAATCTAATGAAAGAAACAGATGATGACATCATCTACCCAGTCTGGTTCCGAACCGTCGAAAAGGGTAATACGCGCATTCCGGACTTAGATGAGAACGGCAATCTCCAACCAGCGGGGTTCGACATCTTGGTAGACGAACTCGAGGAGGAAGCACTTCGAAATGTCCGTGTGTGAAATCTACGATACAGATGGCCGCCGTGTCAATGCCGAGACCTCCGCGTCTAAGGAGAAGCAAGAGCTGATCCGCCGCTTGTCGAAGTCGGGGTTCGTCGACACCTACTACGACGACACAGAGAAATTACTCTGTTACCGGATCGAAGGAAGCTACACTGGAAAGCACAGTCGTGGTGGTCGCGAGCAATCGTTCTATGCGGTTGTGCAAGATTCGGAGGCGATCGATAGTCTCAAAAATAGCCTCACCTCCGCACTAAACAGCAAAGATTGGAAATGGGACTCCAATTCCGATTATGGAGATATCGACCGGAATCCTGTCGAGGATATACGCATGTTCGCGGGTTATCCCCGTGGCCGAGATTCGGCATCCGATCAAAAAGAAGAATTGATTGGTGATCTCCTAATAGATGGAGAATCAGAGTTAGCAATAGGAACGCTAGAGCGGGATTCTGCATTGAGGCTGCTGGCGTTGTATAGTACCACAAACGCCGTAATAGTGGTTGGAAAAGATATCAAAGACGACATAGCCAGCATGGCTGACCTCACGATCGAGTACGGACACGACAGCGAATTCAAAGTCATTAACAAATCAACACAGCGTCGTCTTTCACAACGAGAATCCGAGAAGGCAGAGAAGGTGGTCAATGAGACATTAAATAAGGTCGAAAGTGGCTTAGAATCTCTATCTCAGCAGACTTCTGCGAAGGCTGAAATGAAGATACTACAGGAGATTCAAAAAGGTATCAATAAAGGTGATAGAACACTCTCTAATAACTACCCGGATGTTGCCCATCAAATCGTCTCTTCAGTTCGGAATTCACATCAGAATTTGGATGGGAAATACGACGAGGAGCTTCTAAATACAGTCAATAGCAAAATTGAGGAACAGATCGATACGTTGCTCTCGGCGACCATCGATGAATCAGTTGAAGATTTATCGGTCGCGATAGATGAAGAGGTAAAAAAACTAACTCCACTAGAATCGCTGAACTGGACTCCTACTGAAATAAAGGAACAACTACTGGTAAAAAGTGCTCCAAAAGTCGTCAAACCATCTCGGTGGCGTATGAACATCGGGTCAACGACGATCCGCATCCCCATCCCAAAATTTTATTTGCCTGATGTTTTCCTTGGTGTTTTCTTTGGTGTTTTCCTCACACTCGTTTTTATTCTCTCATCATTGGTCTTTAGTTAGGCCTCACACCTCGGTTGTGTGGTGGTAGCGAGCGTCTCTTGCAGGATTGGTCGTTGCTGGTGTATCTTTTGGGCGTCTTCGATCAACCGCTCAAGCAGTGGCTCTGGC
>LFCJ01000303.1_pt1 | contig 29588 bp, 28 predicted proteins | sample 643141 | NCBI WGS metagenome assembly LFCJ01 (sample SAMN03766243, study PRJNA286221) | soda lake metagenome | biome: soda lake; feature: Kulunda steppe; material: water; isolation source: sample B1-Br-g2 brine of Lake Bitter-1 | place: Russia: Kulunda steppe | collected 2010-07
CTGAAAAATCACCATACATAATCTCAGCATTATACCTTGATTCTAGTTCTGAAAATATTTGTTGATGATTAGAAGCTACAGCTAAGCTAGTAGTAAATAAAAGCAATACCATCAATAAAGTCAGGATTAACGTTATCCTTCTTTTAAATTTCAATTCAATCTTAAACCCCTCCTTCTTTAATATTTTAGAACTTTCGGCTAATTTTTTGGCTACAAATCTGTGTAGCATTAGAAGATAGTTTTATTTTAACCGAATATTTTTTATAATAAACAAGGGTTTTTCATCATGTGAAATTAATTCAGAAAATAAAAAAGCATATAGTTATGCTCTTGAATATAATTAATTCAAATTCTAAATTTATAATGTAATAACTATAACATTCGACATTTATTTAATAACTCCTTTTTTTTAAAAAATAAAATAAGAATTATTTATCAACAATACAAAAAGATTCCCTTTGTCAGGGAATCTTTTTTATAATTTAACTTAATTTCAAGTTTGGTACAGCATTTAATGAATATGGAGCTTGCTCCTTTGTTTTCTTCCATTTGAAATAACCAGCACTAGCTATCATTGCAGCATTATCAGTACATAATTTAAGATCTGGATAGTAAGTATCGACCCCTAAATCATCTAACTTAGCTGTAAGTAGCTCTCTAAATCTCTGATTTGCAGATACTCCACCAGCTAATAAAACATTAGATACTTTTTTCTCTTTAACAGCTTTAATTATCTTTTTTACTAAAACATCTATTGCTGCTTTTTGAAAACTGGCTGCTATATCAGCTTTATTAAGTTTATTATTTTTTTGACGCTGCTGATTAATATAGTTTAATACAGCAGTCTTTAAACCACTAAAGCTAAAATCATAATTATTAGCATGAATCATTGGGCGAGGAAAATCAATTGCATTCTCATCACCTTGCCGGGCCAACTTCTCTACAGCCGGACCACCTGGATAGCCAATCTCTAAAACTTTAGCAATCTTATCAAAGGCCTCTCCCGCAGCATCATCTCTACTTCTACCTAAAATCTCATAATCTCCAAACTCAGAAAAATAGAGCAAATCAGTATGTCCACCAGAAACGGTTAAACAGATTACAGGTGGCTTAATCTTAGGATGTGAAATTAAGTTAGCATAGATATGCCCTTCGATATGATTAACTCCAACCAATGGCAAAGAATGAGCATAGGCAATTGATTTAGCAGCAGCTATACCAACTAACAAGCCCCCTACCAAGCCTGGACCATAAGTCACAGCAACCCCAGCTAAATCCTCAAACTCAACCCCAGCCTCGCTTAAAGCCTGCTCAATCACAGGATTAATAAACTCTAAATGCTTTCGTGAAGCAATCTCTGGTACTACTCCACCATATTTTTTATGCCAATCTACTTGTGAGGCTACTATATTGCTTAATAAGATTTTCCCATCTTTAACTATTGCAGCTGCTGTCTCATCACAGGAAGTTTCAATCCCTAGCATTACATCTGACATTCTACCACCATTACCTTTCAACACTTTTATACATCAAAACTGCATCTTCATTATTATTACTATAATAATTCTTTTTTATTCCTAACTCTACAAAACCATACTTTTCATATAATGTTTGAGCTTTTTGATTAGACTTTCTCACCTCTAGAGTTATTCTTTTTATTGCAAAATCTTTTAATCTATCACATAAGTACTCAATTAACCTCCCAGCAAAGCCTAACCTGCGATAAGCCTTAGCAGTAGCAAGATTAGTTATATGACAACGATCTGCTAAAAACCAAGCTCCTATATAAGCAGCTATCTTTTGCTGATAAACTCCAACTAAGTAATAAGCATAACTATTATTTAACTCTTTTAAAAAAATTCTTTTCTCCCAAGGCTTAGCAAAAGCATCCCTTTCAATAGCTATAACTTCTTCTAAATCACTCTCTTTAAGTCTTCTTATCTTTAGCTCAGCCACAAAAAAACAGCACCTTTCTCTAGCTAGCAAAAAATTATTTAGACCAATCAATTTCTGCTTGAGGTCTTTTTAAGTAATTAGGTTTTATCTCATGTAATGAAGTATCTTTTCCTTGCGCCAGCTTTTTTTCTGCTAGCTTAGCAATTGCAACTGGATTAGGAAAGGCAAAATCATCATCAACTAATCTTATCTCATTTAACTTAGACTTCAAATTACTTTCATACTCCTTTATATCACCTAAAAAATAGATCCGTTCTTTAATACCCTCTAGCTCTTTAATCAAATCATCAATACTAATTAAAGTATCTTTAAACTCTCGTTTAAGTCCATCTCCATCACCTGAAAATAAAGCAGCAAAAACATAACGACGATTTGATGGAATCACAGCACAGACATAACCACAGCTATAACTTAAATTATAAGCTATAGCCTCCAAAGTAGATACTCCAACAATCGGAACTGCCAAAGACTGTGCTAGAGTAGATGCAGTAGCTAGACCTATTCTAATTCCTGTAAAAGAACCAGGGCCAACTCCAACTCCCACAGCATCAATCCGATCAATCTCATAATTACAGCTATCTAAGAGAGTAATAATTTGTGGCATTAATCTTTGTGACTGTGTCTGCTCTAAATTCAAAATTGATTTAGCAATTATCTTCTTCTCTTCTACTAAAGCAAGACTACCAGCAGAAGTCGAACTATCTATGGTTAGCAACATAATCTTCTTTCAACTCAGAAACTAAACCAATAAATTTATTAGCTTGAGGAATTAAACGGATCTCTCTAGTACATCCTTGGCCAACTAAGTTAATATCAAGATAACTATCAGGCATCAATGTCCCTGCCTTATCAGGCCATTCAATAATTGTAACTCCATCACCATAAATATATTCATTAAAGCCAATATCAAGTAGCTCATCTTCATTTTTTATCCGGTATAAATCCATATGAACAACTTTCATTCTACCACGGTACTCATTGACAATTGTATAAGTAGGACTGGTTATATTATCAACTACTCCTAGACCACTACAGATTCCCTTTGCCAAGCTTGTCTTACCAACCCCTAAATCTCCTTGTAAACAGATTACATCTCCAGGTCGCAATTCCTCACCTAGTTTTTCCCCAAACTCGAAAGTCTCTCCAGGACTATTAGTTGTTATTTTTAACATTCTACTCGCCTCCTTAAATTACTTTCCCATTATAATAATTATTTTCTTACTACTTTTCCATCAACAATAACCTTTTCTATATCATTATTAAAACTAAATGGATCATCAGCTAAAATAATTAAATCAGCATCTTTGCCCACTTTAAGACTGCCTACTTGCTGGTCAATACCTAAAATTTTAGCAGGGCTAATTGTGATAGCAGCCAAAGCATCCTCCCTACTTAAGCCAGCCTTATAAGCTAACTCTGCAACTAAAAGCAAATAATTAATTGGGATTACCGGATGGTCTGTCATTAAAGCAATCTCTATACCTGCTTCTCTTAATTTAACTGCAGTTGAAAAACTTCTCTCCCTTAATTCAACCTTACTGCGCCCAGTCATTGTTGGCCCAAAAACAACAGGAATATCTTCAGCAGCTAAATAATCAGCAACTTTATGGGCTTCAGTGCCATGTTCTATTGTTAAATCGAGATTATACTCTTTAGCAATTCTAACTGCTGTCATTATATCATCAGCTCTATGAGCATGTGCCTTGAGTGGAATCTCGTTATTAATAACTTTTTTTAAGGCTTCATATTTTATATTATATCCAGAATCATCATTTTTTAAATAATTTTTTGTCTCTTCTAATGCTTCACGTAAGAGGGCAGCAATCGCCATTCTAGTATAAGGTGACTTCTCTTTTCTAGCATAGACTCTCTTAGGATTTTCACCAAAAGCAGCCTTAGCTCCTATTGGATCTTTAATTAGCATCTCATCAACTCTTCTACCATATGTCTTTAAGGTAGTACTTTCTCCCGCTAAAACATTAGCACTACCAGGGCCAACAGAAACAGTTGTAACCCCACCAGCCAAAGCATCTTCAAATCCTTTATCAAAGGGATTAATCCCATCTATAGCTCTGAGATGAGGGGTTATTGGATCAGAGATTTCGTTAGCATCAGCCCCAACCTTACCTATCCCCTCTTCCCAAATACCTAAATGAGTATGAGCATCAATCAAGCCTGGCATTACAACTTTATTACTTGCATCAATAACCTCGGCCTCGGCAGGTATTTCAAGCTTTGGCCCAAGCTCTTTTATTTTGCCAGCTTCAAGCAAAATATCTCCCTTAAAATCACCCTGTTCAGAAATAGTTAAAATTTTAGCATCTCTAATTGCTAGCATTAACTTCCTCCTAATTCGTGATTAAAATCTAATTGCTTGCTCTATTTCAGTAGCAAAATCAACTGCTAACTCTCTTTCTTCGTTCTCTAGACCATAAATGGCCATTTCATAGGCTAAATTATTGCCTAAAATTCTATTAATTACTGCAACATATAAATAAGGCATTTTATACTCATAATTTTCAGCTATAGCAGCTCTATAATTAACTAAAGCATTATTTAACTGACCTTGTTCCCTTAACTTATCTCCTTCAACTCGCCTAATTCTACCTGGGGTATAGACTTGATCATACTCTTCTCTAAACTCTTTTAAGTCATTAGCAAGCTCTAATATTTTCTCGCCTTGCTCCTCATCACCAGACTCAATTAAGCTATCTCCTTGCTTAATTGCCAAAGCAAATTCGTCAACTATTAAATAAGTTAAAGCAAGTTGATAATCATCTTCAGTTCTACGATCACTCTCATCTAATAACTTCAAATAAGAAATAGCTTGACTTAAGTTCCCTGACCTAAAGTTAGTCCTAGCTAATTGGCGATAAATTTCAACCCTTGAATCTAGTCTAAATAAATTCGCAAGCTGAGTTTCAGTTTTTTCTACTTCGCGATTAAAATATACGCGTCCTAAATTGCTATATAATCTTTCCTTTTCATCTTCATCCAATTCATCTTCTTTTAAACCCCAGTGATAAATATCTATAGCTAAATCAAGACTGTAAGCTTTAACCTTATCAGCAATTTCAAATAATAATCCTCTATCCTCTTCAAGTAATTTATAATATAGCTCAAGAGCTTTTTCTCTTTCTTCTTGACTTAAATAAATCTCAGCCACTTTTAAATCTATCTCTGTTGTATCAGTAACTCTTTGCTTTAAATTTTGGTACTCCTCATAAGCTAAATCATAATTGCCTTGTTCAAAATAAAAGTTAGCCAAACGTCGATGATTATTAATTGTATTATCAATATAAAGCAGATAACTATACAGCTCTTCTGCTTGCTCATAATTATTGATTGCCACATGATATTCAGCTAATCTTCTATGGGCCAACGCATATTCAGGATCTATATCAATAGCCTTTCTAAACTCTCTTCCAGCATCTTCAAAATCTTCTAGCTTAAGATAGGCTTCACCTAAATAAACTCTATACTCCCTATTATCAGATTCTAAATCTACTAAATTACTTGCTATTCTACGAGCCCGATCAATAAAGTAGTCATCATCTTGACCTAAAGTAATATATACTGAATATAGTCTTTCCATATAATCTGTATTATCCGAATCGCGATCTAGTGCTCTTTCAAAAGCATGACGTGCCTGCCTTAACTCTCTTAAGCTAAGCTTAATCTCACCTTGCAGATTATGATATTCTGCATTTCCATAATCTCTTCCTAAAGCCTCTTCAATCTTTTCTAAAGCAGCCTCATGATCTCGTTTTTCACGATAGAACTCCGCCATTTGAGCAAAATACTTACTTTTATCATTAAGTTCAATTGCCTCTTCTAAGCTGCTCATTGCTTCTTCTAGGTTACCATTTTCATAATGTAGTTGACTTAGTTCCCAATATAGTTCATCATTATCCGAATCATCCTCTAATTCATATTCAATTCCTTCAATCTGTATTGTATAATCATCCATAAATCCTTGTGCAAAGTCTTCTTCTGTTACCCCTTGATTAACTTCTAAATTCTGGTACTCAATTGCTAATAATTTAGTATCATTTCTATCTCTAACTTCAATTGAAGTTGCTAGCTCAATTTGACCTTCAAACTCTTCATAATCTTCATAGCTTATGTTAAACAAGCGTATATTACTGGCATTAAAAATTTCAATCTCTTTTAAATTCATTGTATCCATATCAACATACCATCTTTGAGTGTAGAATGGATTATTAAGCTGTACAATGTAGACATTATTATCATCAAAACTAGCTTCACCAATCAATTCTACATCAGCTATCCCATCAATATTCTCTAGTGGATTACTATATTCAAACCTTAAGTTCATTGGTAATGCCCTGCGCATTAATGAATAATCAGGTGGAAGATAAATCCAAGGAATTAGATTTAAGATCTGTTTTTCAGCTTGATACTCTTCAGAGTCAACATAACTTAAGTTACTAGTTGTAGAACGAGTCCCAGATCTCATAATTCCAGTTCTTAATTCAACTGATTTTCTTTCTTCTTCACTCTCATCTTCAGCATTAACTTCATCAATCTCATCTAAATCATCACCAATTTCATCTAAGTCATTATCCTCTGCCTCAAAATCCTCTAACTCAAAATCACCTTCTACATCATCTTCAGTTCCCACTTCTATTATCTCATCAAGAAAAACCCTAGTTACTATAACACCTCTAAAATCCTCTATAGCCTGTAATTCATTGCTTAAATATTCTAAAATCTCATATCCATAATCTTTCTCTTCTTCTGCTAAAACAGATATAGAAAAGGAAATCAATAATAGAGCAAGTATCAAAGTTACACATATTTTCTTCAAAATATTAAAGAGCCTCCTTCCATAACACCTATTACTTAATCTATTCTAGATTAAAGTAATAATTCCCTTTACTTAATTAAATTTTACCGCTAATATTTTTATTCTGCAAAAAAATAAAGGCTAACTTTGCAAAAAGTGCTACTCCTACCTTTAAAGCTGCCTCATCAAAATTAAATTTAGGATGATGACAAGAGTAATTACTAACCTTAGCTTTAGCTCCTAATCTAAAGAATAAGCCAGGTACTTCTTGTAAATAGTAAGCAAAATCCTCCGAACCTAAAGAGGGCTCCTTAATCTCCCTTAACGCCTTAATATAATCTGTAGAATCTAACTCAACTTTCATCCCTTCTAACAGTTGACTAGAATTAGCTAAGACAGGATAGCCACGTCTATAATCAAGTTCAAAACCAGCCCCATAAGCTGAAGTTATTCCAATTAGCATATTTTTAATTTTTTCCGAAACTCCTTCTCTTAACTCTGGATTAGTAGTTCTAACAGTTCCCTTAAGCTTAACTTCATCAGCTATAATATTTCTTCTATCTCCACCCTCAATCAAGCCAAGATTACAAGTTATAGTATTTAATGGATCAATTTGGCGGGTTAATAAATTCTGTAAGGCAGTAATTACATTTGCTGCCACAACTATAGCATCTACGCCCTCATGTGGAGTTGAGACATGCCCTGCCTTTCCTCTAATTGTAATATCTAACTCATCAGAAGATGCAGAGGCAACTTCTGGTTGTATCCCAACTATCCCTGTCTCTAATTCGTTGCTAATATGTAAAGCAAAAATCTTATCTACCTCAGGATTTTTTAAAGCTCCTTCATCAATAAGTGGTTTTGCACCACCAGGGCCTTCTTCAGCCGGTTGGAATATAAATTTAATCTTACCAGATAGATCATTTTTAAACCTAGTTAATAGCTTTGTCAAAATAAGCAGAATAGCTACATGACCATCATGACCACAAGCATGCATTAAGCCCTTTTTTTGCGAAGCATATTCTAAACCTGTCTGCTCTTGCAATGGTAAGGCATCCATATCTGCTCTAAAGGCAATTGTAGGGCCAACACCGCCACAATCTAAAAGAGCTACTACCCCCGTTTTAGCCATAGTCTCAATCTCTAAATCTAAATCAGTCAAAAAGTTAATTATTCTTTCTTGAGTTTTAAACTCTTTAAAGCCAAGCTCAGGATTTTTATGTATTGTACGGCGCAAACTAATTAACTCTGTTTCTAGTTGCTCTAAATAAGACCAAACTTTATCCATTTAACCACACCCTAAAAATTAAATTTACTTATGTACTTATTACTTGCTTATGTACTTATTATATTACAACTCTACTAAACCTACACTTATTTTTAATGCTTTATCTACCTCATCAACAATCTCATTTTTCAAGCGAGTAATCCTTCGTTTCAATCTTTTTTTATCAATAGTTCTAATCTGTTCTAATAAAATCACCGAATCACGGTCTAAATTACACATACTAGAATCAACTTCCACATGTGTAGGCAGTTTGGCTTTCTTTATCTTAGAAGTTATTGCAGCAATAATCACAGTGGGGCTATATTTATTCCCAATATCATTTTGAATTACTAAAACCGGCCTAACTCCTCCCTGCTCAGAACCAACAACAGGATTTAAATCAGCATAAAAAACATCACCACGTTTAACAGACATCTTAATCACACTCCAAAAAATTACAGTTATTCTTAATCATAATCAGCTAATTTAGCCTCATAATTGAAAAAAGTATCATTCTCTAAAGAAAAATGTTCACTTGCCATCAAAAGATTTAACTTAGCCATTTCTAAATATCCATCCTTCATTTTTGCTTCAACTCCATCTGCTTTTATTCTACTGAGGTATCTCTCAGCGGCCTCACTTAAAAATTGATTGCGATCTTTATTATTACATTCAAGATAGTAATCTATCTCTTGTAAAAGATTTTTAGGTAGAGTAATTATTATTTCTTTCAGATTAGCCAAACAAAACACCTCCGCATTATAAGCTTATTAAAAGTTACTTCATCTTATATTTTTGACTAATACTCTTACTAGTAGAAAAAGAGACGCTGTTAACGTCTCATTTCCAACTAGTAGCAAAAACTTCTGTAGGCCTCCTTATCCGCTTTAAAACCTTCTTGAGCTAATCTTAAATTTAAATCTGCCATTTGGGAGTAGCCTTTTTTTAATTCCTCTTTGATTCTTTCTTTTTCTTCTTGTAGGGGCTTTTGTTGCTTTCCCTGCAAAACCCGCCCTTGACTCATGGTAATTATCACCTCAAATCAAAGATACTCTTATTTGAATTATACCTTATTTCTACTTATAATGTCAATCAAAAATAAGCTTTATTCTTAAATTTAAAAAGGTAATTTATGGTATATCATAAAGCATAGTAATAGCCAACTTTATTTATATACTCTATCAACTTATTATAAACTGGATGAGAAGCTATAGTACTACTGTCTCCCAGGATAATCAATTTTTTCTTGGCCCGGGTTAAAGATACATTTAAACGTCTTAGATCTCTTAAAAATCCAATATTTCCATATTCATTACTTCTTACTAGAGATAAGATTACTAACTCTTTTTCTCGTCCTTGAAATCCATCTACAGTATCAACTTCCAACTCATCTGACTTTAATAAGTTCTTAATGAACTCTACTTGATCTTTATAAGGAGAAATAAGAGCTAAATCTTTACAGTTAAGACCAGCATTAATAGCTACTTCTGCTATTTCGGTGGCTAACTCAGCCTCTATTTGATTAGCAATTGATTTCGAATCCTGTTTAGAGTATTCAAATGATCTCATTCCCTTTAAGTCTAAAAAACAGATTGCCTCTTCACACTTTAAAGTTTTTTCTGCTGGTGTAGAGCCTTTAAGAAAATCTAATTCTAAATCTCTTAACCCCCAGTCAGCAACTGTAACATCTGCAATCAATTTCCCCTCATAAAATTCCTGATTAGAAAAGTTCATTATCTCTTGATTCATCCGATATTGGACAGTTAATATCTGCTTTATTTTTTTACCATGCACCTCTAATAAGCGCTCAAAAAATGACTTGGCCAAACCCTTTTTCTCTGCTTCTTCACTTAAAATAGTCGGTGGTAGTTGTTTATGATCTCCTGCCATTACAACTTTTTTAGCTTTGCTAAACGGTATTAAAGCAGATGGTTCACTAGCTTGAGTCGCCTCATCAATAACTAATAACTCAAAATTCTTATTTTCTAATAATTTTGACCCAGCCACTGAATTAGTTGCACAGACTACATCAGAATTACTTAAAATTTCATTTACTGCTGCTTCTTCTAGCTGATCTACCTCTTTAAATAATTCATCTATTTCATCTTGTAGCTTAAGCCATTTTGCCATCTCCTCAATCTTTTCTGCCGGCACACCTCGGCTACTACTAGTCTTTTTAGCTAAATCTCTAATTTGCTCATTGCTCATTCCTCTACGCCAACGTCCACTAGGATGAGTATAATCATCTTGTTGGTCAATTAAGTTATAGGCCTTTTCACGTAAATCATTAGCCTGTTGATAAGTCTCATTTTTCTCCATTAAATAATCTAGAGTATGCTCTCTTAAAGTCGAGTTAACTCTAACTACATGGCCTAATCTAACTACACTTACACCACGCTCAATTAATCTTTCTAGCATATTATCTACAGCAGTATTAGAGTCAGCAGTTGCTAAGATACTTGCTTGAGCTTTAATCCCCTGTTCTATTATCTCAACTACAGTCATAGTCTTACCAGTTCCTGGAGGACCGTGGACTAAAAAGAAATCTTTGGCAGCTATTGCATTATTAACTGCTTTTTTTTGTGACTTATTTAATTCTGAATTATAAAATTCTAATTCACTTTCTTCAGCAAAGTTTAATTCCTTAAAGCCTAATGAGATATCTCTTAATTCTGCTAACCTTCCGCTAGCATCACTTAAATTATCTAAAGCAGTTAGCATTCTTTGAAAAGTGATATCATTAACATATAAATCCAGCCTTAAACCTTTAGTATAAAGAAAAGCAGCTGGTTTATTATCAAAGACAACAGTCATTGAATAATTAGTAATTTCACTAACAGTTCCAGTAGGATTATCATTACTTAGCGGTTCACCTTGACTTAACATTACTAAATCGCCAACACTAATCGCACCATCAGGCAATTTTTCCCCTTGCTGTTGACGCATGAATTTAATTAAGAATTTACCTCCTAAAGCCTTACCTTGATCACGACCGCGAAGATCTAAAATAGCTCGACCACACTTTTCTCTTTCTCTACCTGATAGATTCTTAATCTCTAACTCATGACGTTTCATTTCTTCTTTACGTTCTAGTTGAAGCAGACTTTTATATCGTTTTAGATAATTATTCATCTGCTTAAATTTATGCTTAAAATTATCCTCTTTAACCACTCTTACTTTTTGACCAGATACTTGATTATTATCCATTATATCAATAACTTTTTCTGCTACAGCTCCATCTATTTCCACTATTGCATTGTTAGCCAAAAAATCAATGTTTCCTATCTGATTTCCTTTTATATTTGCTTCATTAGTAAAGGCCCCTACTATATCTCCAGGGCCAACATTATCATTTAAGTTTTTAACTATTATTTCTTCCATTTACTAGCCCCCTTTGGCAATAACTATCAAATTTATCCCTTTGCTCAAAATTATATCAAATAAGCTTATGACAGTCAAAGCAAAAGAGCTAAATTTAATAGTACTTTAAATAAAGGCCTTTACTACAAAACTTAGCTTACTTAATCTTGGTCCATTACTGCTATTAAATCAGCTACTCTTACGATAGCAATAACTTTACCATTTTCTACTACTGGAATCTGCTTTATACCTTTTTCAGCAAAAATATTAGCTGCTCTATAAACAGAATCTTTTGACTTTAGAGTAATTACATCCTCGGTCATAATATTTTCTATCTTAGTAGTAAGTGTATCACCAAAATCTTCAGCAAAATCATCCGGCTCACCCATGTAGAAGACATTGTCAAGAAAGTGGATAAAACTAGATGGCTCTGCATTATGCTTAGATAATAAATCACCACCAGTTATAATCCCTAATAATTCATCATCCTCATCAACAACTGGAGCACCATCAATTCCATTCTCAGTTAAAATATTTGCTACTTCCCTTACAGTCTGAGTTGAATTAATTGTTATAAAATCAGTTTCCATAATTTCTTCTATTTTCATTTTGCTCACTCCTTATTTTTAGTTTAAACTTCTTTTATCGCTTCTGCTAAATATTCTATTAAATCTCCTGGCAATAATGAATAGGTAGTTAGCTCTTGGCTAGCTATATCGGCTGTTAAACCATGTAAATAGACTCCTAAAATAGCAGCAACTTCAGCCTTTAATCCCTGGGCCAACAATGAAGCCACCATTCCAGTTAGCACATCACCACTGCCTCCTGTTGCTAAACCGGAGTTACCAGTCTGATTTAAGTAAATCTTTTCATCCGGTGTAGCAATAATACTCCTTGCATCTTTTAATATTAACACTACTTGATACTTTTTGGCAAATTCTTTTGCATGCTTAATTGGGTTTTTCTTTATCAGCTCTAACTCTAATCCACTCAAGCGAGAAAACTCTCCTGGATGAGGAGTTAAGATTGTCTTAGCTTTTCTTTTTCTAAGCAACTCCAAATCATCTAAAGCATTTAATCCATCAGCATCAATGACTAATGGCAAATCTAAAGTTAACAGCTTTACAACAATTTGTCTAATTGCTTCTCCACTAGACAGACCCGGGCCAACGGCTATAGCATCTCTTCCTACAGCTATCTTCTCTATTTCAGCTATAGCTTTTGAGCTAAATCTACCAGCCTCATCAGCCAAAGGATAAGTCATAGCTTCAGTTAATTTAGCCTCTAAGATGTGATTTAAACTTTCTGGTACTCCTACAGTTAATAGACCAATTCCCATTCGCAAAGCAGCTTTAGCTGCTAGACTTGCAGCACCAGTCATCCCTTGCGAAGCAGCTAACAATAATAAATTACCATAATCACCCTTATGAGTATTTGCTTTTCTTTTTGGCAATAAGTCTGCTGCCATTCCTTTAGTGATTAACTCTGCTTTAAACTCAGTCACTACTTGGTTAGGAATTCCAATATCGACCACATCTAGTTGGCCCGTATACTCCGCACCTGGATATAATAATAGACCTAACTTAGGCAGAGCAAAGCTAACTGTATAGTCGGCTTTAACAGCCTTAGAAGCTACATAGGCAGTATCTGCTTCCACACCAGAGGGTATATCAACAGCTAATATGATAGCTTTAGCTTGATTAATCATCTCAATTACTGGAGCAAATAATCCTCGTAGCTCACCTTTGATTCCAGTCCCTAATAAAGCATCAATAATTAAATCTGCATTCTGGCAGCTAGAGCTTAACTCCTTTAACTTAGCTTCAGTTTTTATCTCTCTTACTGGCAGTTCTAATTTAGCTAAAATATCAAGATTCTTTCTTGCATCACCCTTAACCTCTCTTTTTTCACCTATTAAATATGTCTCTACATCATAGCCCTCTCTTTCTAACAAACGAGCCATGACAAAGCCATCTCCACCATTATTACCTTTTCCAGCTAAAATAAGAACTTTACTTCCCTTAATCTCTTCTAAAATAGCAATTGCTTTTTCACTAGCTTTAAGCCCAGCCCGCTCCATTAAGACTAGACCAGAAATTCCTATCTCTTTAATTGTCCTACGATCAATCACGGCCATTTCTTCTCCCGTGACAATTTTAATTATGACCACCTCCAATGGCTATAGCTTGGGCTATTGCATAATTCTCACTATGCGAAATAGAAATCATTATTTCTTTAATTTTTAATTCATCTGCAATTAAACTAGCTTTATCTTTTAATCTAACCTCTGGTTTGCCACTACTTGTATTAATGATTTCAATACTTTGCCACTTAAATCCTTTAAATCCAGTCCCTAAAGCTTTAACAACAGCCTCTTTAGCTGCAAAACGTCCTGCATAATGCTGCATAGCATCAGCTTTACCCTCACAATATTCATTCTCAGATGATGTGAAAAAACGCTTTTTAAAGCGTTGATGTTTATTAATTGCCTGCTTAATTCTACTAATTTCTACAATATCAACACCAATTCCTTTTATCAAGTTGAACACTCCTTTATAGAAATATTGTTGCACAATATTTCTATAGTTTACAGTTTACAGTTGACAGTTTACAGTTAAAATCAAACCCATTACAATCAAAGTCAAAACCCCGCTCATCAACTAGGTTTTTAGCTTTTTAATCTTAGATGGTTTTACCCATACTATGCAGACCCTTAGTGTAAAAAACACCACTGTAAACTATCAACTGATATTAAGTTGCATTCTGCAAGCAAAGTCAAAACCTTGCTCATTGACTAAGCTCTTAAGCTTTTGACCTTAAAAGGTCTTGAAATTAACTGTAAACTATAAACTGTAAACTGTAAACTAGATATTAAGTTGCACAAAGTGCAACTTAATATCTATAGTACCACATAAGCTCCCTAGAATTAAATCCCAGGGAGCCTAAAATCCTACTCTACCGTAACACTTTTAGCTAAATTTCTTGGTTGATCAACATCACAGCCTCGTTCTACTGCGATATAATAAGATAATAATTGTAACGGTATTGCTGTTAAAATTGTTGATAAAATATCTTCAGTTTTAGGAACCTCTATTTGATAATCAAATTGCTCCTTCTCTTCTTGCCCAACAAATACTACACCAGTTACTACTCCGCCACGCGCTTTAACCTCTTTTACATTACTTAATGTTTTATCTAACACAGAAGTTTGAGTGGCTAAAGCTATCACTGGAATTCCTTCCTCAATCAAAGCCAAAGTTCCATGCTTTAATTCACCCGCTGGATAGGCTTCAGAATGGATATAAGAAATCTCTTTTAGTTTTAAAGAGCCTTCTAAGGCAACACTATAATCAATCTTACGGCCAATAAAGAAGGCATGCTCTTGCTTAGCATAATTTTTAGCTAATTGCTTTATTTTATCTGTATCCTCTTTAATAATCTTTCCTACTTGTTCTGGTAACTTACTAAGAGCTTTAATTAATTTAGCACTTGCTTGATCATTTAATTTATTTTTTGCTCTAGCTAAATAAATAGCTAACATATAAAAACAAGATAACATTCCAATATATGCTTTAGTTGAAGCTACAGCAATTTCAGGGCCAGCGTGAATATAAATCACATCATCAGCTTCGCGAGCAATTGTACTCCCTACAGTATTAACCAGGGCCAAAGCTCTAGCCCCATTTGCCTTAGCTTCACGTAAAGCAGCTAAAGTATCAGCCGTTTCTCCTGACTGGCTAACAACAATTACTAAAGTATTCTCATCAATTAAAGGATTTCGATACCTAAATTCCGAAGCTACATCTACTTCAACAGGAATCTTAGCTAAATCTTCAATCGCATATTTAGCAACTAGGCCTGAATGGTAGGCAGTACCACAGGCAACAACATATATCCTACTATAAGATTTAATCTCTTCTTGGCTTAAATTAACCTCATCAAACTTTATATCAGTCTCATTTAAGCGTCCAGCAATTGACTTTCTGATTGTTTCAGGCTGCTCATGAATCTCTTTTAACATAAAATGATCAAAACCAGATTTTTCTGCCATGCCAGGATCCCAATCAACTTTAAATATATCTTTATCAATTAATTGAGCAGTCTCTACATTAAATATTTCAACCTGCTTATCAGTAATCTCAGCCATTTCACCATCATCTAAAATATAGACTTCATCAGTATGATCTAAAACAGCTGGAATATCAGAAGCTAAAAAGTTCTCATTACCATTTAACCCTATAACCAAAGGACTATCTTGACGAACTGCAATTAATCTATCAGGCTCTTGTAATGATAAAACACCTAGTGCATAAGCACCTTTTAATCTAGCAACAGCCTTTCTAACAGCATCTTTTATATCTCCCTCATAGTATTCATCTATTAAATGAGGTATCACCTCTGTATCGGTTGCTGAGCTGAATTGATGCCCTTTTTCTTTTAGCTCTTCTTTCAACTTTACATAATTTTCAATAATCCCATTATGAACCACTACAACATCCCCACAACAACAAGAATGAGGATGAGAATTAGGGCTAGATGGCTTACCATGAGTTGCCCATCTAGTATGAGCAATTCCTATATTACCCTTTGGTGGATTATTACTGACTAGCTTTTCTAACTCAGATAATTTTCCCACTGTTTTATCTAAAGTAATCTCCAAACCATTATAAAGAGCAATCCCCGCCGAATCATACCCTCTATACTCAAGCTTTTTAAGTCCTGCCAATAAAATCGAAGTTGCATCCTGCTCTCCAACATAACCAACAATACCACACATATATATAACCTCCAGTTTTATTTTAATTTCAAAGTTCACAGTCAGCTAATTTAGAGTCTGTTGGCCCTGTAATTACTTACAGGTTTTAGAACTCTAATTTAGGTTTATAGCTAAAACCTAGAGGCATCCGCCGAATGTTCGATTAACCTCTCTCCTCGTCAACTTATCTAGCTTAAGCTAAATAAGTCCGGGCGCTGTAATTGTAGTTGATAGTTGATAGTTGAGTTCAAAAGCATTGAAGTCAAAATCTTAAATAAACATATTAAACCAAACATATTCTGTAATGCTTAGATTTTATTCACAAGCAGTGGATATGGTTTTTACAGTTTTGACAAATAGTTTTTGAATTTTATGCATTTGAACTAAAGATTTTAAAGTTTTTGCTTTTAACTATACACTATACACTATCAACTATCAACTGATTTTTAACAACTTCTGCCACATCATTAGCCATCTCTTTTAATTTAGCTTCATCTCTTCCTTCTAACATTACTCTAATCACTGGCTCAGTTCCAGAAGCTCTGACAAAGATTCTACCTTCACCTTCTAACTCTGCTTCCACTTTAGCAATTGCATCATTAATTGCTTTATTTTCCTGCCAAGACTTATCATCGACTTCCACATTAACTAATACTTGTGGTAGCTCAGCCATAACCTGCTTTAACTTAGATAATTTTTCTCCTCGCTTTTGCATCACATCAGCTAATTGTAAAGCGGTTAATAGACCATCACCTGTTGTATTATACTCTAGAAAGATAATATGACCAGATTTTTCCCCTCCTAAAACATAGCCTTTTTCTAACATCTCGGCTAATACATAGCGATCACCATTTTTAGTTATCGCTACCTTGCCATTTACTTCTTGCAAAGAGTTTTGCAAACCTAAATTACTATATTTAGTAGCTACAATAGTATTTTGCTCTAATTCAACCTCTTTTATCAACTCTCTCGCACAAATAGCAAGAATATAATCACCATCAAGTAATTCACCCTTTTCATCAACAGCAATAACTCTATCTCCATCACCATCATGAGCAATACCTAAATCAGCCTTATGCTCTCTAACTGCCTGCTGCAAATCCTGCGGATGAGTCGAGCCAGAGTCTTGATTAATATTATATCCATTAGGTTGATCATTTAAAGTTATTACCTCAGCACCTAAATCAGAAAAGACCTGCGGACTTAGCTTGTAACTTGCCCCATTAGCAGAATCAATTACAACCTTTAATCCTGCTAAGCTATTATCAATTGTTTCTTTAATATAATCAGCATAAGCACTAAGACTATCATGTCTATACTCTACTCTGCCTACCTCATCTCCAGCAACAGTAGGTAATTTGTCTAAAGAATTAAAAATTATTTCTTCAATCTTTGCTTCTTCTTGATCTGTTAATTTAAAACCATCAGCATTAAAAAACTTAATCCCATTATCTTGCACCGGGTTATGGGAAGCTGAAATCATAATTCCCGCACTCACAGCCTCATTTTTACTTAAATAGGCTACCACAGGAGTTGGAACTACACCAACTTTTAACACATCAATTCCTAAAGCTGTAATCCCTGCTATTAAAGCTGCCTCAAGCATATCACCAGAAACTCTAGTATCTTTGCCAATTAGCACTTTAGATTCGCTCCCATTTTGAGTCAAAAAATAAGCTCCTGCTTTACCTATCTTAAAAGCTAGCTCAGGCGTTAAATAATCATTTGCTTCTCCTCTTACACCATCAGTACCAAATAATTCTCCCACTTTTTCACCACCTCTCATAATATTATATGACTTTCATAATTATTGTGACTGTAAAAGAGACTATTTTAAATTATATAACTAAGCAATATTTATTGCAATCTAATTTTACAAATAAAACAATGAAGTAACTCTAGTTTAACACTTCCAAAATTTTAGCTTTTCTATTAGCTGCTCTAATCTCTGTTTTAGTTTTTCTTTTTTTACTAACTCTTTTTCTTCTTCCTTATCATCATCTCTTAAACTATCAAATTTAGATAGTATCTCTTCTTTAAGACCAAACTCATCTAAATTATATTTTATTTTACCATCAAAAGCAGTAGAAATAATACCTGTTTCTTCGGAAACAATTATAACCAATGCATCACTTTCCTCACTCATCCCAATCCCTGCTCGATGGCGAGTACCAAGACTCTGTCTTAATCTCTGATTATTACTTAATGGTAATAAACAGCTTGCTGCTATAACTCTATCATTTTCAATTACTATTGCTCCATCATGCAAGGGAGATTTCGGAAAAAATATACTACCTAAAAGCTCAATTGTAACTATTGCATCAAGTTTTACTCCAGTATATATTATTTCTTGTAAACCAGTCTCTCTTTTTAAGACCATTAAACAGCCAACTTTATTTTCACTCATTTGTACTGCTGCCGTTACCATTTGATCAGTTCGTAAATTAAACTCTTTTTTGCCCCCTAAATACTGAAATAAGCCACCTCTTCCTAACTGCTCTAAGCCTCTTCTTAATTCAGGCTGAAAGACTACAGGTAAGGCTATTAAAACCATTGTTCTTAATTCTTCTAATAAATAATTAAATATCTCAAAACCCAATCTCTGACTAGCAAAAGTAATTAAAAATAAAATCGATATCCCCTTAACTAATTGCATAGCCTTAGTTTTTTTAATTACAGTTAATAATTTATAAATGATTAATCCAGTAACTAAAAGATCAAAAAAAGTTAAAATAGTACTTCCCAATTTAATTCCTCCAGACAGATAGAGCCTTTTCTCTACTTATTTTAATTGCTTAATAGTAGACGGAGACTTTTAACTTAAATCTCCGCCTAAAAGTTTAATCACTTTTTTTTACCTCAATTTTAGCTTGTCTATTAGTTACTCTTCCAATAACGGTTGCTCTTTCTATCCCAGTATCTTTTAACCTTTGTAAAAGATCATTGGCCTTATCAGCTGAAACCGAGAGTAATAATCCCCCTGAAGTCTGTGGGTCAAATAATGGCAACTGCGATTCTTCTTTAATCCCTAGCTCAAACTCTACTACATCTGCTAAATAATCACGATTACTATATGCTCCAGCAGGTACCATACCTAAATTTATAAACTCTTTAACTTGAGAAAAAAGAGGTATTTGCTCAAGGTATAACTCCACTCCTACCTGACTTCCTTTAGCAAGTTCCCAACAATGACCTAACAAAGCAAAACCAGTAACATCTGTACAAGCATTAACCTTAATCTCTTCCATAATATCAACTGCTTGATCATTTAGGGTTAACATAGCTTGAATAGCATCATTTTCTCTATCCTCTTTAAGCATACCTCCTTTAATTGCAGTGGCAATAATTCCAGTTCCTAAGGCTTGGGTTAATATTAAAACATCACCCACTTTCGCTTCACTATTAGTAACTAGATTATCCTTATTAACTAAACCAGTTACTGAAAGTCCATATTTAGGCTCTTCATCAGTAATTGTATGTCCTCCTGCAATCACTGCTTGCGATTCATTTACCTTATCTCTTCCACCTTTTAATATTTTAACTAAGATATCTTCTTTAAGGCATTCAGGAAACCCTACTATATTCATTGCAGTAATTGGCTTACCTCCCATTGCATAAATATCACTTAAGGCATTAGCTGCAGCAATCTCTCCAAATAAATAAGGATCATCAACAATCGGAGTAAAATAATCTACCGACTGTAATAAAACTCTCTCATCATCTAATTGATAAGCACTAGCATCATCAGGCTTATTAAGTCCAACTAATATCTTTTCATTCTTATTATCATCAACTCCAACTTGTCGCAGCACCTGCGATAGAGCCTCAGGGCCCATTTTAGCTGCTCAACCAGATGTTTTACTATATTGAGTTAAGCGTATTTTTTCTTTTTTATTCATTATAAACCATCCTTTCGTTTTATTTAGTTAATATCAACTTAATTTTATCACTTATCATCTAATTTATAAATGATTTCTTTTTAATTATCTAAGCCTATTAAAAGGTGTATAAGTTATAATCTAGAATATTATTTATATTGAGGTAATTTATTTAGTAAATCATAATTATTATGAAAAAAGTATTTTTTTGCTTTATTTTCTCTACTTGATTAATAAGTATTATATATAGTTAGAAGAAATAAAATAATTTAAGGAGGTTTTAAAACATGGAAAGAATAGATATGTTAAAAGTAGCAAGCAAATCAGACCCTAAAAAAGTTGCTGGAGCAATAGCAAATTTATTACCTGAAAATCAAACAGTTCAATTACAAGCTATTGGTGCTGGAGCTGTAAACCAAGCTATTAAAGCTATCGCTATCTCTAGAGGATTTGTTGCTCCCTCTGGAATTAATCTCATCTGCATCCCTGCTTTTTCTGAAGTAGAGATTAATGGAAAAAAAAGAACTGCAATCAAACTAATTGTTAAAAGCAGATAAAGTATATACCCTGTTTGTTACTACTACAAATAGGGTATTTTTATTTTAGCTAAAACTCTTTTATTTCATAATAATTTGGAGATTCATTTGTTTTTTCGACTAAATGTTTGTATAATAGTAATTAATTGTAGATAAATTAAAACTTTTTTAAGGAGGGCTAACAGATGAAGTATGCAGACAGACAGCATAATCATAAGGTTAACCTTGAACAGGCGATAAATAAATCAGATTTATCAGGTCATTTAGCAATTGATATTAAAAAAGATATTAGTCATTATACTGAAGATATAAAATTCTTTGGAGTTGAAAAGAAAGGTTCTATGGCTTCAGGAAGAGGGGTTTGTGCAAGTAAAATCATTGAAAAAGAAGATAAAACAAGATTATTATTTAGTATTTCTAAATTAATTAAAAAATCCCAATTTAGTGACGATACTAAAGAAATAATTATTAAAGCTGATAGTAGAGAAATTTCTCGCAAAGAAATTGCTGATTTCCCCTGTCCTTATTCCTAATCGCCTTTTACTAAATACCTAATCTAATATTCAAGCTCCATTATTTGATTACACCACTTAACCGCAGCAAGATATTTTCTAGTTATTATTTCTTCTTTAATCCCAAGCTCTTCTCTAAATAAATCAAATTGCTCCCAGTTAGCTTTTTCATAGGCTATAACCAAGCTATAAACTCTATTCATAGAGCTTTTATAGCCTAGCAAGCTCCAGCGTATATCATCAGAAATTGCTAAATCTTTTAATATATCCTCTAGTTTTCCTTTAAGTAAGACATCAAGTAGAGAAAATAACCCTACCATAAAGTACTTATCTTTACTATGTAACTCTGTGATTTTCTCACCTAGTGATTCACAGAATTTGGCCCTGATTAGAGAGAGCCTAATAATTTCTACTTCATTTGCACTAGCCATTGCTTTGATTACAACTAAATTAATCCACTTTTTAAATTCATCTAAACCTAATAATACAATAGCTTGCTGAATTGATTCTACCTTATTTTTAATTCCAAAGGCAGCAGAATTAATTAATTTTAATAATTTATATGATAATGCTACATCTCTTTTAATTATCTCAGCTAACTTTTTAATATTTATCTCTTTTTTATTAATTTCTTTTAAAGCCTGAATATAATTAATCTTATAAGCAGGTAAATCAGCACCTTTTAAAACCATCGGCTTACTAAAAAAATAGCCTTGAAAATACTCATATCCCAAATCTAGTGCCTCTTTAAATTCATCCCTAGTCTCAACCTTTTCTGCTAATAAATCTAAATCGAACTCATTTGCTATCTCAACTAGCTTTTTTCTATTTTCTAAATCAGTATTTAAATAATCCACTTTTATGATATCAGCTATTTCTAGTAAAGAGCTATGTTCAGAAGATAATACAAAATCATCAAGAGCTATAATATATCCTTTATCCTTAACCCTTTGACATGCTTTCATTATTTTTTTATTTGGATTAACATTTTCTAATATTTCAATTACTATTATTTCTTTATCAAAGACTGTCGGTACTTGCTCTTCTAGTAACTTTTCAGTAAAGTTTACAAAAGCTTTCTTCCCTCCAGTAAGCTCGTCAATTCCAATAACCATAAAGCTACTAGTTAATACATCATAAGTAGCCTTATCACCATCAATTTGACTGTTATATACGTTTTCAAAGCCATTACGATAAAAAAGCTCATAACCATAAACTTTCTGTTCCTTATCAAAAATAGGTTGTCTAGCAACAAAAAAAGACATCTTATCTCCTCCCATAAAAGACAGCATCTCATTTTCACATTAGTCCTTTAAGTTCCATATTATCATAACTTCTAGATTAGAGAGTAAATACCTTCATGAACTTAAGAGATTATCTTATCTCTAAAAATAATTTTCTTTATTATGCAGGTATTTCTAAATTATTGTGGAATAAATATATTAAACAAATATTTTTTATCTTTGGAGGGATAATATGGAACTTGTTCATCTGTTTAGTATTTTGATTATCTTATTAATCTTAAGCGAGGTCTTTAGGAGAAATAAATTAGCAACTATAGTGATGTTTTTTATTTTACCAGTTTTGTTGAGTCCAATTTGGATCAATGTTGAAATTGAGCCTTTATTTAGGTGGGTCAAACTTTTTTCAGTGATCTTTGCTGTGGTTTGGTTTACAATCTTTAGGTATACAACTTTAGGAGAAAAGAATTATTTTAAGATTATAGCAGCTGCTATTTTAATTATCAATATTTTAGAAGCAGTAATACAAGATTTATCTAATCTAAATCTTGCTGGAAGTCTAAACGCTATTGCAGGAATACTTTCTATTATTGCTCTAGCTAGTTGGAAAGATATTAAAACTGATGATAATCAACATCAAGATTTAATCTGGAATAATATGACTATGCTCTGGATTATAGCTTATACAGTCTGGAATTTTGTTTTTGTCTATCAAAATCTATCTACTAGTGCTGCAGGTAGCATTATGGTTCTTTTAGCTGCTTTTATTCCTGCAATCTTTAAAAAAGAAATCTGGATGCAAGCTAGAGCTTTTACTTTAGCTATTTGGATGATGTATATGTTTACATTCCGAGATTTTATGTTGAGTCAGGTTATTTATCTGCCAGAAAATGATTTAGCCTTTTTAATTGGAGCAGTTTTGAGCTTAACACTAAATATACTAGCTGTTGTAGAAAAATTTAAGATAAAAAAAGGTAAAGCTCCTTTATTATCTAATATTTCCTATAGGGGGTAAAAAATGAAAAAGAACTCATGGACGAAAAAAGCTGATAAAACAATTGTTATTGGAATTTGTCTCATATCTATTTTAATCTCAGTATCTAGTATTGCTCAAGGTGAAATTAATGCTGTATTAGTTGTATTTACAGCCAGTATTTTAGCTACAGCTATTTGGCAGCTTAAGCTTAACACTTTTTTAAAAGCTCTATTACTACCTACAATACCTACAGTTGCAGTTTTAGTTTTATCTTATTTACAAGGTGGTAATCCTAGAGTCTTTCTAATTTTTATGATTACTATAGCTTTTGCTTCACTTTATAATAATAAACAGGTCTTATTAGGATTTATTATAATCCAATCTATTATCGCCACTATTAGCTTTATTATTGATCCAGAAATAGTTTTAATGGCAGAGTTAGCTAATTTAAGAGAGTTTATCTCTACTTTGATATTATTAATTGGTCTGACAATAGCCTTATACTTTTCTGTAAAATGGGGGTCAGAGCAAATAGCTATAGCAAAAAAGAAAGAAAGAGAAGCTCAAAAAGTTTCACAGCAGTTAAAGGCTTTAGGGGCTGAAGCAAAAGAGGTGGCTGAAAACTTATCAGCTTATAGTGAAGAATTATCAGCTTCAGCTGAAGAGAGTAACGCAACAATAGAAAGCACTACTGATTCAATAGAAAATATGTCAGGTGGTGTACAAGAAATTTCTGCTAGTGCAGAAGAGGTAGCAAGCTTTTCTGAAGAGGCTGATAGGCAAGCAAAAGAGGGTGGCAAAAATATACATGCCAGCATAAATAGTATTCAAGAAATAAATCAAGGTGTTGATGATGCGGTAGATCTAATTAATAATCTAGATGAAACTTCTGAAGCAATAGAAGAAATAGTTGAACTAATTACTAATATTACAGAACAGACTAATCTGTTAGCTTTAAATGCATCAATTGAAGCAGCTAGAGCTGGAGAGCATGGTCAAGGTTTTGCAGTTGTTGCTGATGAGATAAGAGAGTTGGCCCAAGAAACTGCAGACGCAACTGACAAAATTGCAGGCTTAGTTGTTAAAACACAAAAGCAATCAAAGAAAGGAATTAATAAGATCAAATCCTTAGAGAAAAAAGCTAATAAAGGAAGAGAAATAATTAAAGATACAGGCACTGTATTTGCTAAAATTAAAGATTCGGTGGAAAATACTTCAGATCAGATATCTCAAATTGCAGAAGGGGCCAACGATTTAGCTCAAAGCAGTAATCAAGTTAGTGAGACTTCAAAGGATATTAAATACATGTCAGAAGATTTAGCAAGTTCTTCGCAAGAATTAACTAAAACAGCTCAAAATTTAACTAATTTAATAACAGAGTTCGAGTTGTAGATTAACTCCACCCAAACTGCAGTTAGGGTGGAGTTTTTTGACTCTAAATTCTGCTAAACTAATATCTTTTCAGTCCATTTTTTACTCTTCCATCTATAGAACATAAAAATACCTCTAATCCATTCATCTAATAATAACCCAAACCAAATCCCTGGCAAGCCATAACCTAGAATAATTCCGAAGAAATATCCCCCACCAACTCCAGCTAGCCACATAAAAATCACTGCCATTACTACAGGATAAATAACATCTCCTGCACCTCTTAAACCATTAATTAAAATAAGATTAAACGCTCTCCCCGGTTCTAAAAAGGCATTTACCATCAAAGTTAAAGCTCCTAACCTTATAACCTCAGGCTTATCACTATAAATACTAACAAAAGTTTCTCCAAAGAAGAATAATATAATCCCCCCAACAATTGAAAATACCATCGCTATCTTAAAGTTTTTTAACCCAACTTCATATGCTTTCTCTATTTTACCAGCCCCTACTAACTGCCCAATCATAATCTGATTTGCTTGCCCAATTGCTAAAGAAAATAACATTGCAAACCAGACGATAGTCCAAATATAAGTTCGAGTAATATAGGCCATCTCTCCTAAGTTAATTAATATAATACTCATTAATGCTGTTTGGGAAAGGTTATACATCATATTCTCCATAGCAGCTGGAAATCCAATCTTTACTAACTTTTTAAGTATAGTAACCGGTCTTTTGGCAAGGTGTAAGAACATACTTAAAGGCACTAGCTTCTTGCTTAAAAATATGAATGCAACAACAGTTGCACCAATTCTGCTAAATGTAGTAGCAATTGCTACACCCTGTGCTCCTAAAACAGGTGCTCCAAATAAACCAAAAATAAAGATTGCATCACCAACAATATTGACTAAGTTCATTATTACAGTAATTATCATACTCTCTTTAGCATACCCATGACTGCGAATAATTGCTGTTAATGTATTTAAGATAGATTGAAAGACTAATGCCCCTCCTACAATAGTTATATACTGAGCAGCGTGATACATTAAATCAGATGTTACCCCCATTAACTCTAATATCTCTTTGCCATAAAAAATCATGATCAAGCTAATTAATAAACCAATTATTAGGTTAACTGCTAATGATACTGCACTAACTTTTTCTATCTCTTTTTTTCTCTTAGCACCTACATTTTGTGCTACTAATACTGCTGTCCCAGCAGAAATAATGGCAAAAATTATATTAAAATTGCCAATGACCTGATTGGCTGCTCCTACCGCTCCGGCAGCTCGATCATCAAATTGACTTAACATAAAGATATCTGCTACTCCTAATAGCATAAATAGTAGTATCTCTAAAAAGATTGGCCCTGCTAATTGATGCAACTTTTTTACGTTTTCCATCTTAATAACTCCTTAACAGTCTTATATATTTAAGTGTTTAAGCAGAAAAATAGCACCTCAATAGATACTAACTTTATTTTACTATTTTTTAACTATTATATCAAGTAATACTACTCTTGTTTAATTTTAAAACTACCGGGCCAAAAACAAAAAACTTATCCTCTGAGGTTTTTATCTAAAATTCATTTCTGGACTAATGATATTAATAAAAATCTCAATAAGTCTTATTTTGAATATAAATAATAGGATAAACTATCCAACTAGATAATATAAATACACAACTTCTCTTAAAATCAATATCTATAACTCCAAAATCTTTATAAATTTGATAAAAAATTACTAGTAGATTTAAGAAAACTCCTGCTAAATAAAACCTTATTATTAGATTCATTATATCCCCCCTGAATTTTGTATTAGTATTATTATATCATTAATTGCAGAACTATAATTGTCACAACTATAAAAATGAGATAAAATCTGCTATTTCCACTGTTTATTCTTTATTTTTTGGAAATTCTATAATATTATCTCTTTTATCTTTCTCTTCATTTTCAATCTCTTCAACTTCATCAAAAACCTCACCTAATATACTTTTTAATTCTTCTCCCTGTATACCTTCAGGCAATTCTCCCTCTAAGATTGCCTTGAAAGGACTAAAAACTTTTCCATAAACTTCTTTTTCCTTTTCAGATAGATCATCTACCACTTCTTCTTCTTTTTCTGCTAATTTATGTTTCAAATTTTTAGCTATAAAACTGTCTTCTTCGTTTAACTTCTCAAAAATTCTTTCTTCTAAAATATCTTCTATTTGATTTTTAGTATCTACCAACTCTCTTAAAGTCCACTCACCAACTAATGTCCCCTCTGCTTTTTGTTCTTCACTATCAATTACATGCACTACCATTTTGTCACCAGTAATATTCTTATCATTTGGAAGACTTACTTCAATATCTTTAAACATAATTATTTCCTCCTTATAGTAGTTTTTTCTACATTTATTTACAATCTCCTTCTTTAAGAATGAAATTCTATAACTGTAAGACCTCATTTTTTACTTAATACTTGATATTAAGCAGAAATAGGCCCGTTTCTAGGAATGAGGATTCACGCGGGATTGGCCCTATCAATTGCAGTAGCCAAAATACTAAATTATAACAAGGAAAAATTAAAGGTTTTATAGGTTTAGGAGCTTTTTTACATGATATTAGGAAGGTTAAATTGCCTGATGAAATATTAAATAAAGATAGCAATGACATACTCCCCTTTTCAGCAAACAGATTGAATCTGTCTACTTTAAGGGGAGCATATAAGTTATTAAATTTAAAAATAAAAATTAACAGCAAGATTTGAATAAGTAGCACCTAATAATCCAGAGACCTCCGAACTCCAAGACTCCTCTTCATAGTCAACTGAATTAAATAGAAATCTCATACCAGTTTCTCCTGCTAAAGCAAAATTTTCATTAATTCTATACTCTGCTCCTAGTCCTAATTTCCCTCCTGTTACTCCTAAAACATCATCAATAGTCTCTTTTATTTCTTTTTCTATTAACTCTTCAGTTTCACCATTTTGTTCTTCTTCTACAGATAAATCGGTGAAAACTCTAAATAAACTACCTCTAATATAAGGCCTAGTTTGATTATTATTTAAATGAACTTTCATTCCTAGATTTGGAGCAGCTACATTGCCATTAACTCTAATACTATAAGTACTCTCTTGGCCCTTACTAGTATAATCAAAATTAGATGATAAATATAAAATATCAGCTCCTGTTGTTAAGACTAGGCTGTTAGCTAATTCAACTCCTAATTCTGCACTTTGTAACTGTTGATTAGACCTAATTTCATTAATTGTTAATACTGCTGCAGATGCTGAAAGGGAAAATACCAATATAAAAATAAAACAGATTAATAATGAAGTACAAATTCTTTTTGCTATAAAAATCATCTCCTTATTTTAAGGCTATAAAAGTAGCTTGCTATTTAATATATAGAACTAATTAAATGTTTTTATTCTTTATTTTTAGGAAACTCTATATTATTTAGCGTACTATATTTTGACCTTTTTTTTAGCTGATAAGTGTTTTTTTATCAAGTTATTTTATCTAAAATTTTTTTAACATATCTAGAAAACCTCTGGCTATTAACCAGAGGTTTTAACTTAATTCTCTAAATCCTTTTTTATCTCTTTAATTTCTTCTTTTGTTAAATTAGTGTACCTAGCAATCTTTTGAATACCTTCATTATCCTTTAACATTTCTATAGCTATTTCTATATCTCTTTTTCTCATACCTTTCTCAATACCTTTCTCCATACCTTTCTCAATACCTTTCTCAATACCTTTCTTCTCAGCCGTCTTTAATGCCATTTCTTCATCTCTTAACCATTTTAATCTAGCTTCATAAACATCTCGTTCTTCTTCATTTAAATACATAGTATCTAATGTTTTAATTGCTTTTTCAATACTTTTAATTTTGGATAGTTCAGCTGGTATCTTGTCTTTATTATATTTATGAGCTTTCTTTAAAAATTCTGTCCACCTATCAAGAGCTGTTCGTGCTTCTGATAAATCTTTATTGTATTTTTCTAATTCAATAAAATGTATCTCTAAATGATTTATTAACTCTTCTTTAGAATCACAGTTCAATAGTTTATAGATATTATGATAGTCTTCTTCATCTAAACAATTAAAGTTAAGAATATTAATTACTATTGTTCTTTCTAATTTATCATAATTAACTCCAGATTTTAATTGTCCTGTATATAATCTAGCCCAATAATACAATGCCCTTTTATCATAATATTCTTGGTCAGTTATTTGCATCTCAATATTATAGCAATTACCTTTTGTATCTACAGCTTTAATATCTAAAATTGATAATTTATCTTCTTTAAACTTTTTTTCATTATATGGATTTTTTAAAGTTATATCTTTTATCTTTTCTTCATCATCTAAAACTGAGTTAATAAATGAAATTAATATATCTTTATTTTCTTCACTACCAAATAACTTTTTAAAAGCAAAATCTACCCTTGGATTTAAACGACACATTTTAATCAACTCCTTTCTGAAAGCTTAATTTATTATACCATATTTACAACTTCTATTAAATATTAAATAAACCACTTCGCCATTCAGCACTTACAGAATAAGTCAATAAAAAAATAAAAATAAATACCAAAATGATTTTTTTCATACTTCCCCTCCATCTAATTTCTTTCCTCTATTAAAATCATTCTAGATACAACTACATTTTACCTTTTTTTAAGACAATCTTATCTATATTATATTTATATTAACATAGATTGTAGTCTTATAAATGTCGCTTTCAGTTTATTTTCAGAAAATAAATCTGAAAAAATGTTAGCATTAAAAAAAGAAAGGTGGAGATATCGGTACAGAACAGTAATTTTTCTGAATATTTTGAATATTATTTTGAAAAAATAACTGAATACTCTGTTGAGCAATCATTAAATGAGTTGCCTTTTGCTCTCACTACAAGTGATTTAATTGACAAATTAA
>LFCJ01000304.1_pt1 | contig 29582 bp, 23 predicted proteins | sample 643141 | NCBI WGS metagenome assembly LFCJ01 (sample SAMN03766243, study PRJNA286221) | soda lake metagenome | biome: soda lake; feature: Kulunda steppe; material: water; isolation source: sample B1-Br-g2 brine of Lake Bitter-1 | place: Russia: Kulunda steppe | collected 2010-07
CTCTGTATCTTGCACACGGTTTCTGACACGATGTGAACAGGTTTGTGCGCTACTCGATATGTGAGTCCCCTGTACTGACCGATCCACTTTGATCAAATTGCGGGATGATTCTGTACAAGATACGCGCGTTGTATCTTGCACGGCTCTCAGAATATCTCTCTGAGCTGGTAGAAATGTCAACGGCCAATTCGCGCCCTTCAGCGACCGGATTTCTCAGACGGAGATGTGTCTGAAGAATAGGATTCCAACAGAGCCTTTGTGTCCTAACTCAGCAGTCTGCTGTGGGAGAGAAGTACTGCTATTATGAGCACTCAGGGGATGGGCAACCTCCATTATGCATGTAGATCAGAACGTCACTCTTTGAGTTGCACCGTGGACACTGAACCTTGACATCCAATTGGAAATTAGGCACCGATCCAGAGATCTCCTCCCGATTTATTGACTGGGTCACTGACTGTCGGTGGATCGTTTTTATTCGACTCTGCAGTTTCCGGAGTGTTTTAATCCGATCTGCCTTGGTATTCGTCTCTGGTGTGAACTCTACCTCGCGTACATCACAGAGGTAATTATGAATTGTTTGGTACGAAACGAAGTCGCTTTTGACTTGCCCAATATTAACCCCACGGTCCTTCAGGTGCTCTGCAGTGAGTGGGTTCTCATCCGAGCTTAGCCGCTCTGCGATTGTTTCAACTTGGTCTTTGTCGAGGATGACATCATTTTGTCGGAGAGCGGCGTCAAGAACTTTTGAATTAACGTAGTCCGCTAGATCACGAACTGATCTGTGTGACCCCTCTCCGACCCAAGAGGTCTCAAGTTCGTCGCCGAGTCCATGGAGATCGTACTTTTTGATAACCCGAGTCAACTTGTTCTGAGGCGTTGTATTCTGACTCATATCGTTCGCGCGAGCAAATCCGAACTGTCTCGCACAATTTGACCAACGGCCGTTGTTCACCTCTTTGTGCGGCGCCCAATGCAGGGTGAAAGTAAAAAGACGGGCGAAAAATGGAATTTCGCATCAAGTTGTTTATTTTGCCGAATTGGTGGGCTCATTCGAGCCCATTCAAAAATGAAAGATGAACACATAGGTAGTACCAATGAGGAATGTCCAACGAGTTCCAACTCCTTGCTTTCGGAGATTTCCATCGCTCAGACAGGTCTTGAAATCGTCCTGACATCCACTGATGGGACTAAGCAAAAGATCAGGCTACGCCCACAGCCCGCCGGTAACAGATGGTGGAAGATAGAACAAAAATGGAGTGAGTGTCAATGGCGTACCGTCCACAGAGAGCCACTCACTGATGCAAATATCAACCTGACCATGCCGTACGGTGGTGGCGACAATGTCTGATTCATCTCCACATCAGGCAGACGGTCAGTCACCAGAGGATAGTATCTACCGTCTCCTTGCAAATCCTCGTAGACGACAGGCCGTCTGGGTATTGGCCATGGCCGATAATTACGAGATGACGATTCAACAGCTCGCATCTCATCTCACAGCCTACGAGGAGGAGACACCAATCTCCGAACTAGCTCGTAGTGACATCACAACGGTTCGGACTAGTCTCAAACGCTACCACATCGGCCCACTGTCAGCCCTCGATATCCTGAATGTTGAGTGGGGAACAGTATCTCCGGGTGCTCGGTTCTTTGGGGCGGTCCGGATGATACTGTATGCACAAGAGTGGTCGTACGAACGGCAGATCAGTTGACACCTCATTAGTAGGATCCGAGCGTGGTGTCACTCGTTCCAGTGAGATTATCTCGGACGTCGCATTTACGCCAGCTGAGGAGGTCCGAGTACGCTCTCGACGGCCACTACGTTGATGACTAATATATAATGAAATAGCTGTGTCTCTACGCAGTTGGCGACGTGACGAGAGGAATGAACAGGCCACGGTTAATGTCGATCAGGGCGTGGTTGTCCCAGAGCCTCTGACTGCCGACGCCCGTTGCGGGTCTGTCGTGTTCCCGAGTGACTGAAATTAGCGCAATAATCACGAACAATATCAGTGAGATAGGAAAGACTACGGAACAATCAATTATCATGCCTCCGACTACAGAATATGGTAGACAAGCGAACAGAAGGTGTCGTTGTTCATCTCGTGGACAAGCATAATGAAGGTGAGATAGAGCGGAAATACGACGACTGGGAGATCGTTAGCGAAGGGTGGATCAGATGTATCGGCCCGTCGCACGGTGGTGAGCTTGAGAGCGGCCATGTGCCAGTCGCGTACTATCCGCCCGAACGGGTAGTCTCAGTTGATGTCTATGAAAAACCAAATCGGAAATCTGTCTGACTGCGGTCAACTGTCGCTGATTACTACCTCATCCTCTTCATCGTTGAAGAAGTCATCCTACTGAGAAAGAACTACAATTATCTGATTCACGTCTGGACAAATGGTTTAGAGCAACAAGCTTGACCAGCGTTTCTCCATCAACTGTACCCGTCCAAAAGATGTGATTTCAACGGGTATGTTCGGTTGATTTGAAGCTACAAAGAGCCGATTAAGATCTATCTGGGATAGTTATGATGCACAAGCCTGTGATTGACATCGCTAAGTTCATTTTGAAATTACCAAATGACTAAGTCAACTCTCTGTATACATAGGGATAACCTACTACGTGGGAAATTCAGAGAATCAAACAATTCGTGATTCAATCATGCCTATGATACGAGTACAGGACTGGACGAAAGAACAGCTAGAAGAAATAAAAGACGAGGAAGACCACACGTCTCTCGATTCGGTCATCAAAACGCTCCTCAAAGAACGCGCCAGCAAAACCTCCTCCACAAACGAATGAGCGATTCACCCACACCTACTAGCACGACGAATCGGCCGCCGAGTATCTTCGATGCCTGCGAGCCTCGTCAAGACGTTCTCACTGGTGAACTTGCTGAGGATCAGTTTGCGGCCAGCCTCGCAGACGTCGCGCATAGCGACGACGCTCCCGGTGTCTACGCTGATCCACGTCTCTTCTTCGAAAAAACGTACCCCACGAGTGGTCTACAGGAACTTCTCACGCGTCTCGCAACCCGTTTCGTCGGCGCACATAACGACGACTATACTGGGACCAACGGAATTCTCCGACTCGACACCAGTTTCGGTGGCGGGAAAACTCACAACCAAATCGCCGCGTACCATCTCGCGGAATCACCGAGTGCGGTTCCCGATCTTTCTGACTTTATCCTCGATCAGGACATCTCGGACGAGTATACTGACGCTGCTGCACTTGGTCTCGATGTCAATACAGCTGTCTTCGTGGGTACACACGTCGACGCCGAGGATGCCCGCTCGAACTACGGCGACCCTGATGCTCCCGCAACGAACACGATGTGGGGCGAAATGGCGTACCAGCTCTTCGGCCGAGAGGGCTATGAGTTCCTTCGCGAAAACGACGAGAACCGAACCCCTCCGGGAACGACCAAACTCGAACGGCTCTTCGAGCGGAACGACAATCCGTCGCTCATCCTCATCGACGAAGTCGCGGCATATCTCGAGCAAGCTGCCGCTGTCGAAATCGGCGACTCGACGCTCGCAAAACAAACGAATACCTTCCTGATGTCGTTGCTATCCGCGACCCAGAACAACGACAGGGTCACTGTCGTTCTTAGCATTGCGGACACCGCCTTTGCCGACCAAGCCGAGGACGTCCGTGGTCTCGTCTCTGAGACCATCTCTGAGTTCAACAGTATCAGCGACCGCGTCGAAGGCTCCATCACCCCGACAGAGGACAACGAAATCGCTGCCGTTCTTCGACACCGCTTGTTCGAGAGTGTTGAAGATGATGGCCGCGACGCCACTGTAGATTCGTATATGTCCTTCTACACGGGGGATCGTGACTCCTTCCCTGATAGTGCAGCAAACCCCGAACACCGAGACCGTCTCGAAGACAGCTATCCGATTCATCCGACGGTTATCGATACGCTCACAGAGGAACTTGATTCACTACCCTCGTTCCAACGCACTCGCGGTGCGCTCAAGCTCCTCTCCCGCGGAGTGTACCGGCTTTGGCAGCATCAGAGCGATGTTCAGGAACGTCACTTCGTCCGTCTGTTCGATCTACATCCCTCCGATGGTGACGTCCGATCGACGCTCCTCCGACTATTTTCGTCGGTTGATATGGACTTCGAAGCCGCGATCAAAGCCGATATTCACTCCGAAGATGGGACGGCGAACGCAGAAGAGGAGGATCGCAACTGGATCAAGAACGGCCACCCACCGCTTGGAACACATCTCACAACGACGATCCTCTGGAAGAGCATCGTCAAAGGCGCCGAGGGGCGTGGTACTACACGACGGCCACTCCGACATGCGATCGCCAACACCGAGGTTGAGTTGGCGCACTACGATGACGCGCTCAACAACCTCCTCGGAGAGGGTCGTCTATCTGCGTGTTTCTACTTACACGGAGACAGCGGGGAGAAGATCCAGTTCAAATCAGAGCCGAATCTGACAAAACTCGTCGATTCAGTGGTCGAGCAACTGGAAGACGGACTTGATCGTCGGCATCTCGAAGAAGCCCTTGACGAAGCACTGGGTCAAGGTAGTCTCAACGTTATCGTCGGGCCGGAAGGGCCACATCATATTCCGGATACGGCTGACGAAGCCCATCTCTGCGTGATGGACTTCGACACGATCACTATCACGGACTACGAGACCGTTCCAGAAGAGATTCAGACGCTGTTCAAGAACACAGCATCGTCGAGCGGTGGTCAGAAGACGCCACGAGTCTTCAAGAACAACGTTGTCTTCCTCGCGGCGAGCGCGAACGACGTGACAGATGCGCGCCGAACTGCGAAGCGTGTCGCAGCTATCAAACACATCCAGAGCAACCTCGGCGACCAGTACGAGCTCAACACCGAACAGCAGGACAAGCTCGGTGAGCGACTCGATAGCGCGAAGGGAACACTCGATCAGGACATCAAGAAGGCGTATACGCATCTCTACTTCCCGACCGGAGATGGGCTCACACACCGAAATGTCACGACCGACAGCACTATTCACCAGAGTGTTATCGAGAAACTCGACGAGGCTGGCGCGATCATTCCCGAAGGTGAGGACGCATACGGGGTTGATTGGTTCGAGGCGACGATCTGGAACGTCGGCGCGGCCTTGATGACGACACGTGAAATCGAAGAGCAATTCGGCAAGCGTCAAGACGCGGAGATTCTCCTGTCACCGATTCCGCTCCGGAAGACGATCGCCCAACTCGTCGATGAAGACGGGTACGCATACTGGGACGACGATCAAGAAATCGGATACTACATGTCCGGAACGACGCTCACGGCGGACGAACACGAAATCGACGACGCGAAGAATCTCCTCGTAGGGCTCAACTACCAAAACGTCAAACTCTCACAGTCGCACACACTCTACACTTCCCTCGAGGAGCTAGTCGACGACGTTGGGGGTAGGGTCGAATGGGAGGAACCGGATGAAGACGAACAGCAGGAAGACGAGACAACTGACAGCGGTGATGAAGGGACTGGAGACAGTAGCGGCGGTAGTTCAGTTGGAGATAATGTGTCTGGGCCGTTCAGTAAGCTCATCGAAGTTCGGACCTCTGAGCCGGCACACGTCTCACGAGCGCTTCAGGAGATGCGGGCGGACATCGCCGATGAACTCACGGGCGCTCGCGAAGAGTACAACGGCCACCCGGATGAACTGACGCCGATCGTTGAGGGCGTGTGGATTCGAATTGATGGGGCCGATGCATGGAAGGGTGCATGGTTTACCGCGAACAAACTCTGCAACTCCGAGGAGTTCGCGGAAGACACGATAATGGAATTCGAATACGAGGCCAACGATGGTGCGGACTCGAAATCTGAGTTCGAGGTCGATTTCGAAGGGCGACCAGACGTCTTCGCAAGTCACCTCCGATTCAATATGGAGCCCGAGGACCTCTCCACTCCCGACGGTGGTCGTACCGCAGAAGCCGAGTTCGCCATTGAATTCAAAAGGGATGACGACCGAATTTATGGGGAAATGTTCGATGCACTCGACGAACTCCTCGCTGTCGACAACGCGTTCACCGTCACGATGCACACTCAGATTCGTGTCATCGAATCCAGCGAGGTAACCCAGATATGAGCCAGGGAGTCGCAGAGGGGAATTCGTTCGCCTTTACCACCGGCGCGTACGGGAATCGACCGACGTTCGTGTTGACGCGTGATCGGGTCGACGACCAGCACGAAATCACGCTCTACGAGCTGGCGCCCCGTGATATCGCGACGGCTCGACGAGAACGGTTCAAGAGAGTGCAAAAAGCAGTAAGCGTCTCAGTACGCGAACTGGAGGAGGCCATAATCGGCGACCGTTCCCCGTCCGAACTCCCCGGGGCAGATGACGCGGCGTACGATTGGGATGACTGGTGTGCGATTCGTATCGCAACGTTACGCGGCGGGGCGTTCAACGAGGTGAGTTTCCTCATCGAATCCACCTTCCGTGAGCTGAGTCTTGATCCCGAGACCGTCTGTACAGGAGATCCAGCAAGCGTGAGTCTCCCCGAAGCGGCCGGAGTTCGGCTCTCGATCGCGTTCCGTGCGATGAAGCCGATGCGACGCCGAGACCGTCTCCGTGAAGTCGCAAAGGGAATCGACCAGATGAGTCTGGGTGAATGCTACTACTGGCACGCCAAGGCTCGTTCACCGTCCTCCCCAAGCGGTACGAAAGCACTTCGCGTCTTACTCGCCGATCATATCTAATAAACCAATGTCTGAGCAATCATTCACCGACGAAGTGGGTGTACCAGATACCGTCGCCATCGAGTCGAAGCTACCCTTGAATGCAATCGACATCGAGAGCCAGAAAGACATGGAGTCGGGGCGCTACCACTCCCTCCGGAGCCTCCACAAGTGGTTTGCCGCCCGGCCGACGCCGGCAGTCCGGCTCGCCGTTCTCGCATCGGTGTATCCGGGTGAGATCGATTCCGACGAACTCCTCCGGCTGATGAAGATCGGGCCGAAGGAACTCGATAGCGGTCTCGCAGAGTTCGTCGAGAACAAGTTCACCGAGGAGAAGGGGAGCGGCACCCTCGACGACCACTACGGCTATCCGAACCCCAACACGCAGTCCCCGACGAAGGCGGAGATAGAGAAGCTGCAGGGAACGCTCCGGGAGGCGTGGGGCGGGGAGTTACCGACGATCCTTGACCCGACTGCTGGCCGAGGCATCATCCCCTTCGAGGCGATCCGCTATGGCCTCCCGGCGAAGGCCAACGAACTGAACCCCGTCCCGTCGCTCATCCTGAAAGCGGGGTTGGAGTATGCGCCGAAGGTCGGCTCACTCGACCCGGATATCCGGGAGTGGCGAGACAAGATCCACGAGACCGCCAAGGAGAACATCGAGCCGTACTTCCCGACCGAGGAGCCGGACCGGCAGATCCTGAACTCCGCCCTCACGTACATCATCCAGTGTGATTCCTGTGGGGGGGAAATGCCGCTGGTCTCGAAGTGGTGGCTGAACAAGGATTCTGACGGCGGGGACGCTATCAAACCTACCTATGAGAACGGTTCCATCCAGTACGAGCACGTTCGCGTAGAGAACCAAGGTGGTTCATACGATCCAGAGGATGCACCCCTGAGTGGTCGGGACGCAGAGTGCCCTCATTGCGGGGTCGTCAACGAGAAAGGTGAGATTAGAGAGAAGATTCACGAGGGTGAGTTTGAATACAGTATTTACGGGGTTAACTACGAGAAAGAGAACGGTGAGAGAGGATATCGAGCAGGCGGAGAGATAGACCAAGAGGCGCTATCGAAGGCAAAGGAGCGTGTTGAGAGTGACTTCGACATACTCACTTTCCTGAGCGAGCCCGTAGATGTGAGTAGCAGAACTAACGATCCGACCAGCTACGGGATGGATGAATGGCGAGATATCTTCACCCCACGACAGCTCGTCGTTCAGTATGAGTTCTTGGCTGCTTTCGAGAAGTACAAGCCGGATATTTTGTCAGAGTATGATACGGAGAAAGCGCACGCACTCTTGAGCATACTTACTCTGGCTGCTAGTCGGTCGATGAACTACAATACTCGACTGAACCAGTGGCGGGACTCACGCGGATATGGGAGCCACATCTTCACGGACAACAACCTCAGCCTGAAGCGTATGTCTGTGGACAATAATCTCTCCGCCCCACGGAGAGGGTATAAGAATCACTCGGAGCACGTGATTGATGCTTACGAGACTCTCGTCTCGTATCTCCCGGAGAACGCGACGGTGGACCTGTCGAACTTGGACGCTGCAGACCTGAGTTCGGAATGGGAAGCTGGGAGCGTCGACGCTGCAGTCGTCGATCCGCCATATTACAGCAGTATCATGTATGCAGAGCTTTCTGACGTGTTCTATGTCGTCCAGAAGGAGTATTTGGAGGATATACACCCGGACATCTATAGCTCAAACCTGACTGACAAAGATAACGAAGCGGTAGCCAATCCGTATCGGTTTGAGGAGATCGCAGATGACGAACAGTCGAAAAAGGACCTCGCAGACGAACACTACGAGAGCAAGATGGGGGAGATATTCACGGAGATTCAAGAACTTCTCAGCCCGGGCGGAGTAATGACCGTCATGTTCACTCATCGGGAGATGGACGCCTGGGACACCCTTACTTCCGCCCTGATAGACGCAGGCTTCACGATCACCGCAACACACCCGATAAAAACTGAGATGGGTGACCGGGTCGGTCTTCAGGGGAAAGCCAGCGCGGATAGTTCCATCTTCCTCGTCGCTCGTAAACGGGAGGGAAGGTCCGATGAACGAACGCTCTGGGAGGACGTTCAGGACGACATCCGACAGGCGGCCCGAGACCAAGCCGAGGAGATCCTCGATTCAGGCTACAACATCTCGAAGACGGACACGGCCATCGCCGCCTACGGCCCGACGCTCCAGAAGTACGCCGAGGAGTATCCCGTCGTGAACAAGAAGGGCGAGGAGATCCGGCCCCGGGAGGCGCTGAGTCAGGCCCGAGAGGCGGTCACTGGCGTCCTCGCAGAGCGGTTCCTCAAGACGGACGGTATTGAACAGATTGACTCGCTTTCGCGCTGGTACATTCTCTCCTGGCTCATATACGAGAACGACACGATCCCCTACGATGAGGCGCGACAGCTGGGCGTGGCTGCCAACGTCGATATTGACAACATCAAGCGTTCAACAAAAATCTGGGGTAAGAGCGGCAAAGACATCCAGCTAAAGGACCACACTGGTCGTGTCCAAGATATCGTCATGCTGAAGAGCGACAGCGCAGATAATCCGTCCTCTCGGAAGTACCCGGTAAACCCGACTGACACACGGTTTACCTACAACATTGATGCTGTCCACTCAGCCATCCACGTCTACGAGCGGGAGGGAGCGCGCGCAGCTTGGCAGTGGCTCTCGGATCGAAACCTCAAGTCCAATCGAGAGTTTGAGGTGACAGTTACCGCGCTACTAGAAGTGCTCCCCGCTGAATCTGATATGCGTGAAACTCTTGTTAATCTCGTCTCTGGTGAAACCGGCGATTACCTTGACATCAACCTCAGTCATATCGATATGACGAAAGAGGGGCAGACCGAGCTCAGCGATCACCAATAATGACCCTCAGGAACGTCTCGTGGGAGCCGGTGTACGAGAGCGAATTCCGGACCAACCGGACGCTCATGGAGACGTTCTACCGGCCATTCCTCAACGAGGTCATCCGCTACGACCGGCTCGCTGGCTATCTGAGTCTGCGTAGTCTGGCCCACGCTCTCGAAGGGGTTGACTCCCTCCTCGAGACTGATGGAACAGTACGTGTCATCGCTGGAGCCGACCTCCAGAAGCGCGAGAAGGGAGCGATGTTCCCTGACGCAGATGAACCCCTGGAACCGTGGGTTGAGTCCCAGCTCACCATCATCGCGACGCTCCTCGACCGCGGCGATCTCCAAATCAAGGTCGGCGACCCCAAAGGCGGTGACGGACTCTTCCACCCGAAGCTCGGCATCGGTGTCGATCGCGAGGGCAACAAGATCAGCTTCGAAGGGAGTATCAACGAGACGCTCAGTGCGTGGCAGTACAACTACGAACGCTTCAAAGTTCATCGCTCCTGGAGCCGCGGCGAAGCGAAGTACGTCGAGGAAGACGTCTCGACATTCAACGCTCTCTGGAACGGATTCCATCCCTCCGTCAACGTGTACGACCTCGACGACGCCGCCCGACAGGATCTCATCGACTGGATGGACACCGACGGCGACCTCGACGAGCACGTTCAGACGGTCCGTGACCACTCCCCTCAAACGACGCTCACGGAAGCGGACACCGCCGACGTCGTCTCCGTTGCAGGACGCACCCCCGGTGGCCTCCACCTCGCGGAGGACGTAAGCACGGTCACGCCGTGGCCTCACCAGCGGGCGATCGCAGACACTGCAGTCAGCGTCTACCCGAACAACCTCCTGTTTTGCGACGAGGTCGGTCTCGGGAAGACCATCGAAGCCGGATTGACACTCTCCCGACTCGTCCACACCGGCGCGGTGGAGTCGGCACTGTTCCTCGTCCCAGCTGGGCTTGTTCAGCAGTGGCAAGACGAGCTACTCAATCGGTTCAACATCCACGCGTACTACCACGACCGCGCGTACGACGGTGATTACCTCGTTGGCCCGCTCGGTGGTCCAGACAACCATCGGATCGAGATCGATGGGCGGACAACGGCTGACTCGTGGACAGAGACGCCTATTGGCGGATTTGTCACCGAACGGGATCATCCGACGGTAATCATCCAGTCATGGCATACCGCCCGCCGAGCAGACAATCAGACGCACGTCGCGCCTACGGGTCCCGAAAGCGTCTGGGATCTAACCGTCGTCGACGAGGCCCACAGTGCCCGCGAGGGGACGAACCTCTACGAGCTCCTCGGAGCGGTCGAATCAGCATCTGACTGTCTGTACGCGCTGACAGCGACGCCCATGCAGCTGAACGTCGGAGAGCTGTACGATCTCCTCCGGCTCTGTGATCTCCCTGACTCATGGGATGATAAGGATCGGTTCACGGAGTTCTTCGAGACACGCCGTGCGCTCGAACGAAGTCTCGAGACTGTCGACGACAACTATCGCGATATTACGGACGGTCAACAACAGGTCCTCAAACGACTCCAGACAGAGCTGGACTTAGAAGAAGACGAAGGGAAATCGCGTCTGGAGCGGTTCGGACAACTTGTCCACGACCATATCCACTCGAACCCCGGATACGGCGATGAAGCGGAACAGCTCGTCGACACGACCATGACGACATCGCTTCATCAAAAGAAAGCCCTTGAGAAGCTCCTCGGTGTCCGTGATACCTCTTCACAGTTCGACGATCCGCGCTCGCTGATGTTTGACTGCGGACCGAAAGAGTGGGAAGCCATGCTCACGGCAACCGAGTGGGCGACCCCTGTTCAGTCACGCATCTTCCGGAACACACGAGCAGTCCTCGAACAGTGCCAGACCCTCGGATTACTCGAGGATACCGTTCCCGTAAGATCCGTTGAAACAAAGCGTATCGAGTTGGGCGATGCAAAACCGCTCTACGACAACGTAGAGAAGTACATCGACGAGACGTACAAACAGTCCCAGAAGGTTCTGACTGGCAAAGAGAAGCTTGCGTTGGGATTCGTGATGACCACGTACCGTCAGCGGCTCACTAGCAGCCTCCACGCCATACAACAGAGTCTCCAGCGCCGGATGGAGAAGCTCGACAAAGAGGTTGAGAACATGACCGACGAGGTTGCGGACCTCAGCAGGGATACGGGAGTGACAGAGGCGACGATAGACGAAGTCGTCGGGTCCGAGTCACTCGACGCCTACAGGCCTAGTGGAGGACACGCAGCGAACGTCATCCAAGCCGAGCGAGAGGCGCTTGATGAGTTCGTCGACGATCTGAACCAAGCACATACTGATCCGAAGATAGCACAGCTCCGACGCGATATCAGATCCCTCCGTCAGGACGCCCGTGACAACGTCATCATCTTCACACAGTACCATGACACGCTTGACCACGTTCGCCGAACGTTGACCGACACCCATCCGCACGTCGGTACCTACAGCGGTAACGGCGGCAAGCAGTACGACGAAGAAACAGATACGTGGGAAGATGTCGGGAAGGAAGCCATCAAGCGGGACTTTACCGATGGTGAGACGAATATTCTTATTTGTACGGATAGCGCTAGTGAGGGACTAAACCTCCAAACCGCTGACGCGCTGATAAATTTTGATCTCCCGTGGAACCCCATGCGGGTTGAACAACGGATCGGACGGATAGATCGTATCGGCCAGAAGAACGAGGTTGTGAAGGTAATCAACTACGCGTACAATGATAGCATCGATGGCGATATTTATGAGGAACTGGAGGATCGGCTTCAGCTGTTTGAGAACGTTGTTGGCCCCATGCGCCCCGTCCTCAACAGCATAGAGAGTGACATCAAAAGCGCGGTCATGGGTGATACGGACTACAGTTCGGGATCTGAGGACGCGGCCGAGCGAGTCATTACAACCGCGGATTCACGGGCACAAGAGGCCACAGAGAAAGCCGAAGAAACTGGACTCCAAGAAGTCGGTGAACAAGCGGAGACGCGAGAGAGCATTATTGACAATGCGGGGCTGGATGGCTGGGACGATTGGCGACACCCAGCACTTGAGGGGATCGGCAGTCTTGACCGGGCCTACGATCCGGTCGTCTCGACAGAAACAATTGAAACGTTGCTGACTCAAAGCGTCGAGCTTGACAATTTTGGCTGGTCATTCACTGCACTTCGAAACCATGACCGTGCGGCGGAGTTCGACGGCGTCGCCAGAGGCGCGTACGTTCTAGAGGCCCCCGATAAAGCGTCAGTAGCGGTCCCGGAATCGCTTGGCGAGACGGCACAGGCTAAACTGGGTGTCGCTGGGAGCGTCGTCGTGACGTTCCAGCCGGACATCGCAGAGGAGTATCCATCTATCCGCCTATTGCTGCCCGGTGATCCGTTGTTCGGTCTCTTATCTTCGGTTGCCGCTGAAACCGACGCGCCGAACGTTGAGATGATCTGTGGAATCCGGAACGGATCTACGACGGAAGTCGTCTCGAAGAGTGCCAACGGGGACATCAAGTCGGCAGCTGTCGTCGCACCGGCGACGACCAACAGCGCTCTAACTGATCTGCTGGGGGCTGGATCGATAGATGATGTCGACACTGCGGAACAGACGGTATTGGAGTGGTTGTCTGATTTGTCGGACTAAAGTTCATACCCGCCGTGCTTGGGCCGAGTGGCCCTGTTTGCACTACGCTGGTGCGACTCATCTGTTAGCGCTGGTGCGCTCTCCTCGGCAGTCAGGTGTTTGGTGACGTAGTTGAGCTACGTGTGGGGATAAGAGGTGCAAGCCAGAAACATGGCACAACGGTCGATCGCCCAGTTGGATATTGAATACGAATAAGAGTAGGTTTGAATAGGCTCTAAATCAATTGTACAATTAACGATAATGACTATGGATGGTCTTCCAGATGTCCCATCTAACAACGATGACACACTCAAACAGTATATAAAAGAGTTTTTAGAATCAAAACAAAAAGAGATTGCTGAAGAAGGTTGGGAGTCAGACCAGAATTATAAAACTACTATTCTCACCGGCTCTGAGGGTGATAAGCCGATCTATAGGCACAGAAGAAAGAATATCGATCTCCACCAAGTCCCGGTCGATATAGATCAATTCCCTAATGATGAGGGCGAACAAATCCTTGATTTTGTTGAGGATGAGTATGGCCAAAGGCCACCTAGCAGATGCTTAAAACGTCTTTACGTGGACGCATTTGGTGTCCACTGTAACCGTATTAATGATTGGGAAAGCAGGTTGCCAGATATCGCGTCCAAATTAGAAGCTGATGTCACCGGGTTCAGCAAAGTAAAACTAGTGAGTGTGCTTCGGGGTGTAGATTTTGAAGAAGGAGACGTGAAAATTCGAGATAATATTAAATTTCTCTGCCCCAATAAGAACACAATATATGCAAGAGGACAACCACGAAATTTTGGGTTGCGTGAGTTTAGCCCTCTTGGAGACGGAATCATAGAGATTCAAGCTACTCAGCGTAAGCGAGACAAAAATGTCAGTGAATACGCTACCGAATTGCTTGAACTTATACTAACTACGCTTCGGATCTATTTGGGTACTCCCATAGATGTGAATGTCACCTACAAAATCCCAATTACTTATTCTCCGGCTGCTACACAGAGATCAGCCGGTCGGCTTCAGACTCTTGGAGAAACTACGACAATCAGTCCCATTGAATCAGGGTATATTGATATACTCCATGGAGTTATATCAAGAAGTTATGATGAGCGACGCGGCAAATTCAGTGAGCCAATTGAGGTCGCTTTGGATCACTTTAAGACATCAGCCTCATCTGAAACCAACAACCACAGCGGGATTACATTCGGTATTATTGGTTTAGAATCACTATATAAACACTTCGTAGATGGAAGTGGAAGTAGTAATGATATTCAGCGTTACGCCGCATTAGTGCTTGGTCAAACTATCCCCAATCTTGATTCGATTAAGGTGAAAGAAGATCTCGAGAAAGCTTACGGCAAACGTAATGAATTAGTACACGGTGAAACCGTTACTGGAAAAAAACGTGGCCAGTTACATCAACATATTTTGGATTATCTCAGATATTCTATCATTATATTTGCTCATATATGGGAAATGGAGGAGAATTTATCGTACCTACCTATTGAGGATGCTTTAATCGATGATAAGGCGCGAGACCGTCTTAGGAGTCGTCTTGACACCATTCACGTTGATAACTATCTGAATATTAGTGATTGATAAGATGTAGTACACGAACATGTCCATACCAACCCAGCTCTGTTGAAGTCCTCCGCAGTTGGTAGTTTTATACCATGTATTGACCGATCCGATAAGGCGGTTTTCTGAAGAGCTTCTGCGCGAAATATATGCGCTATATCCAGCATACTATCTGTGCTTCGCGGTCGGCGTAATCGGCGAGCGAACCGGGGTCTGGGTGATTTGGGGTCGTGTCACTTCCACTGGCCTACTGCGGGCATATTGTCTAATGTACCTGAGCACCAAGTCACAGCGAAAAATTAACCACACCTCATTTTCACCTCGACCTCTCCACAGATCCCATCAACGTCTCGTCACGCGTCTCGGAGAGATACTGTCGAATCTCATCTACGGACCACCCGATCAGAGCCAACACGCTCTTGACGGCACGCACGGTGGTCTCCTCATACCACCCTGTGTCGTACCGCCCGATGTCCTCAAACTCTAGCCGGACGCGTGACGCGCCGCGTGCGTCGACATCGATGACGACGTACCGAAAGCCTGTCCCGGTGATAACCCGGCGCCTTCAATTCGTGCGCGTTTGAGCGCGGCAACCGTGAGCGTCTCCATCGAGTAGTCGTCCACGTACTTCGACACGCGATTGTTGACGACGAGCTCGCCGGCGTCTACCTCGTAGTCTCGTAGTTTCGCAGCCGCTGGATCGAGCGGTAAGCCGTCGAGCGCGGCGACTGCTCTTACGAAAAGCCCTTCTGCCTCGTTGGCGGGTACGTCATCGTCACGATACAGCCGGTCCGCGCCCGTCGCGAGCACGACGGCGGGCGTATCGTCCAGACGGATCGTGATCCGGTCGACAAGAGACGGTGCTGGGTGTAGGCCGAATTGCTGTGCCATTAATTCCTTCGATGGGATGTATCCGAAGGGGGGTCCGTTTACAGACTGTAAGCGGCCCCCGGTTCTTTAAGTAATCCAGAGCCGAAAGCGAAAGGCACGATGAGCAGCGAACTCGGACCGTCGGTGGCCGTCTATACGCGACGGTCTACGGACGACCAGAACGAAGAACACCAATCGGAGGACATCCGTGAATGGCTCGAGCGCCGCGACCACACGCTCGGCGACGTCGAAGTCTACCGGGAGGGCGCGGCGAGCGGGGCGTCGGCGGCGCGCGACGCCTTCGACGATCTTCTCGATGCCGTTCTCGGCGGAGAACTCACCGACGTGGTCGTGTGGGAAATCAGCCGAATCGCCCGAAAGGGTGCGATCGCACAGGAGTTTTTCGACGCGTGCGAGGACCACTGCGTCACGATCCACATAACCAACGGATCCGTTCGGGAGGTTCGCCCCGACGGGACGGGGCGGCTAGTTGCCGATATCGTCGCGAGTGTCGCCGCGGAAGAGCGCCGAGCCCTCATGCGCCGGACGCGCTCGGGGCTGCGACAGGCTCGCGAGGCAGGCAAATGGCTCGGAGAGGTGCCTCTCGGCTTCTCGCGGGCGGACGGGTATCTCGTTCCGACGTTGGATCCGGACTATGAAGACGGCGACACGGGGTTTCTCGATGTTGTCGACGCGCTGGAGCGGATCGACGCCGGCGCGAGTTATCGAGCGACCGCGGAGAACACGCCGAACGTCACCCGTCAGACGTTGTCAAACATCGACAGCGACCCGGAGCGGCGCGCGTGGTATCTCGAAGGGGAAGCGGACGACGACCGCGTCGACGCCGCGCTCGGGGAGGTGACGATCCCTGACGACGTCGAGATCAAGGACGCCGAAGAGCGCTGGGATCCGCCGGGTGCGCGCGTCATCAACACCGACACCGGCGACGAATAGCTCCGAACGGGCGGGTTCGGAGGGCGCGCGATTCAGACGAACTTGCTGATCCCGGTCGTCGAATCCGAAAAGTCGGCCTCTTGCTCGAGGCGGTCGAGACGCGCCTCTGCGTCAACGACTCTACCGGCGAGAGCCACCATCGTGGCGACCGACGGATCCGCAATCTCTTCCGGATCGACGACGATTCCGGCGCCGTAGCACCGCCTCGCGTCGGCGCGGAGCGCGTCAGGGTCGAAGGAGTCGATCGAGGCTTCGTCGTCAGCGATCCGATATTCGGTGCGAGCCGTGTGATGCTCCATGTAGTCATCCTGATAGATGGCGCCTTCCTCGCGAAGTCGCTTGAGTCGATAAGTGAGCTGATCGCGGGTGAGATCGAGATCGATCCGCTCCCCGATCCGGCTCTTTTCGGTCCGGACATCGTCGCGTTCCAACCCCCAGATCGCGCCAAGCACGGCATGGGTGTGCGGCGGCAGATCGTCGAGATCGATCGTCACGAGACCGAGGTCGGGTCGCTTCTCCGGGTCGTCTGAGTTTAGATCACTCATACCAAACTATGTGCAGCTCTGACACAAAAAACACATGCGTACCCCCCCGTGGAACCACTCCTTGACACCCCCCGGATATTAGATATTACACCGACGCAGTCTGGCATATCCGGGGTGGGTCCGTCAGGGGAGTAACGGGTCGGGCAGTCCCGGCACGCGTCACACAAAAATCACCGAATCGGACCGATTTTGCGTGTGAACACCTGTGTAACACTCGCGGACGACCCCCGCATATACACCCCCGGACATGCAATACGGCGGCGCGTCAAGGGTGGGGTGTGACGGTCGCGAGGAAGTGAACAAAAACAGGCGCCCTCGACGCCCCTCCATCTCCGCACACCCCCTCTCACACCCACCCCGGATATGCCAGACTGCAAGGGGTTCGAGGGGGATTTGCGGGTGCTCTTGAGAGCGCCGTCACACCCGCGGTGAGACCATATCCGGGGGGTGGTGATATCGGCGTCTCACACGGGTCTCCACGCCCGTGTGAACGGGGTGCTGCGTCTGCGATATACCGTCAAATACCCCCTATGGGTGGGGGGTCCCCGGTATATCTCAGTTTTTGATCTCACACACCCTCACCGCCGATCTGCTCCGCCTCGATCTCGAATCCATATCCGGGGGGTGGCGATATCAGCGTCTCACACGGGTGTCGACACCCGTGTCAACCCCCACCGGCGTCTGCGATATACCGGGCAACACCCCCGTTAGGTGTGGGGGTAGCGGTATCTCGCCAAAAACCAAATTACACACCCTCACCGCTGATCCGCTTGTCTGAGTCAGCTGACGAACACCGGTCTCAGCGGCGACCCGCCTCGAAGGAGTGGTGGAGGCGGTCAGAGGATAGCTCCTGATCAGTCTTCCAGTCACCGCGACAGGCGGCTCCTCACCACTTCTTGACGAGCTCCAATTTGGTTATTGTGACTTCCCTCTATGGCGTTAGCACACTATGATAACGGGTCCTCTCTCGGCCTCAACGCCAGTCCGGCTCCACCGACGATTGTGACCAGCGATACTTCGCATAAAAGATTCGTCACTATCTCGACACGCTCGGGTGGCAACCCTATTCTACCGACGTTAGCACATTACGCTAACTTCTCTTCTCGCGATGTAGGCCTCACCCGGCGGTCAGCCTCTCTCCGAGGAAATGGTTCTCCCGATTCTCGCACTCGCCGCGACCCGGGGCTTCCCCGACACTCTCTTGAGTTAACACATCGTGGTAACGACTCCCCTCGGGCTGGGATCCCGATGTCCGCAAGTCATTTTCCACGGCACCGGGCCCCTCTCTCCTGACGCCGATTACGATCGCCGGCCTCATCTGTTGGTCTGAGTCTCAAACATTAACCATCCTACCGACAAATATAATCGACCGGTTTCGTTGGATCTCATCATCTGGCAGTTTCACACTCTCAATCACTCAGTACATGCGAAAGATCTACCTCAGGACACCCCGAGTTGTCCACCAGTTAGTAAGACACCCGTGCAACATACAGAGGATCAATGCAGCACGGTGTTCACGTTCATTTTGTTCCCGGCCTACTGGCTCAGCGGGGCGACTTGAAGTGCGAATTGACCGCTGAGAACTCAAGCACCATCAGATGATATTTCGACCAGTCAGAATATGCTCTGAGTATGCACGATAGTGTTTAGCATCCCTGCTGTAATTCTATTAGTCTGTTAATAAATAGACTACTAGCTGAAATAAAGAGTATTAGTCTGATTCACCCCGCTAAAATAGAATAGGCTGTATGGACCGATCCGCATAATTGACCTATATCATGCGCTGTTGAATAGTGACACTGATCAAGATGGTCGCAAGTTGAGTCGGATTGTGAGTGATTGCCACTACTGGTCTCAGTTCACGATAACTCAGAGGCCACTATTCAACACAGCACTCTGTGAGCCTCTGTAACCGCGACTCAGCATCTATTCAACACGGCACTCCCGTTCAGCCTAATAGTTTATCATCTTCATGATCACAAAAAACTAGCATAATTTGAATAAACACAATAATTTCCGAGAATGTTGTTAAATATGTGTGTCTAAGTAACAAATAGTGCATGGTAATTCAATTTGTGGGGCAACACTTAACATTCTACTTGTTGACGTTTGACATGGACGTATGCCAGAAGTGAAATTTGAGGTTGACGTTGATAGTGCGCCGGACGAGCAACCGGGAGCAAATCCGTTCAACCGGTGGCATCCAGATGTTCCGGCAGCTGTGGAGGCGGAACCGGGGGAGACGGTCAGACTGGAGGCCCTTGACTGGACCGGCGGACAAATCACAGACAAGGATGACCCGAATGAGGTGCGAGATGTCGATCTGACACAGGTCCACTATCTGGCCGGCCCCGTACACGTCGAGGGGGCAGAGCCGGGAGACTTGCTAAAGGTTGACTTCCACGATATGGGGCCGCTCAATAACCGCTACGAGTTCGGGTTTACCGGGACGTTCTCTCAAAAGAACGGCGGCGGATTCCTGACCGATCATTTCCCGAAGGCATCAAAGTCAGTGTGGGATCTCAATGGGTACACGGTTTCGTCGCGTCATATCCCTGATGTCAAATACGAGGGGAAGATCCATCCCGGACTGGCGGGTTGTGCACCTAGCCAAGAGTTGCTTGAAGAATGGAACGAGCGAGAGCAGGAGCTGATTGATAAACACGAGGAAGACCCGGAGTCGATCCCGAACCATCCGACTGGCGAGGGAGAGCCGGGTGTGGCGAATCCGCCAACTGCTGAAGGAGCGCTCATGGGCGAGATGGACCCAGAGGAGGCGGAAGAGGCGGTCGAGGAGGCTGCCCGTACCGTCCCGCCGCGCGAACACGGGGGCAACCACGACATCAAGGACCTCTCGATCGGGTCGACGGTGTACTTCCCCGTCTATGTTGAGGGTGCAAAGTTCGCACTCGGCGACTTCCATGCGTCGCAGGGTGACGGCGAGATCACCTTCTGTGGTGCTATTGAGATGGCGGGGTACGCGGATTGTGAGTTCAACCTAATTAAAAACGGCATGGAGAAACACGGAGTGGATCACCCGATTTTCGAGCCGGGACACCGCGGACCGCACTTCGAGGATTACGTTACGTTCTGTGGGTACTCAGTGACGGAGGATGGCGAGCAGAAATACATCGATTCGCACACTGCCTACCGCCGCGCAAGCCTGCAGGCGATCGATTACCTCAAGAAGTTCGGATACTCGGGCCGGCAGGCACTCCACCTCCTCGGGACGGTCCCTGTTGAAGGGCGGCAGAGCGGCGTCGTCGACATCCCGAACGCTTGCTCGACGCTCGCGTTGCCGAAGGGTGCATTCGAGTTCGATATCTCGCCGGGCAACTTCGAGAGCCGCGAAGACCGCGGTGACGTCCTCGTGACTGACGACCCGCTCGAGTAGCCCCTCGGGCACATCATTTATGACATCCAATTTGCGCTCTCTCTCCGGAGCGACGGGACGAGCCGACCACCCTGCAAAGCAGTTTCAGTCGTCCACATCCGACGATTCGGATCACGACGAAGCGAGCGACAGGTATGCTGCTGCCTCGGCGATCGCTGAGATCCTCTCGTCAACCTTCGGTCCGAACGGGCTTGACAAACTTCTCATCGACCGGAGCGGCACGGTCATCGTCACGAACACTGGCTCGACGGTACTTGATGGACTGGAGATCGACGCGCCGACAGGCCGGGTGCTTCGGGATGCGGTCGAATCGCAAGCGAACCGAATCGGTGACGGCTCCACGACGATGGCGCTTGTCGCCGGCGAGTTGTTGACTGCCGCGAGTGAGCTGATCGACGCGGGGCTGCATCCCGCATCGGTAATCAACGGCTATCTGACAGCGGGCCAACTCGCGGTTGATCACGTATCGAACGCCAGTACGTCCGTGTCTCGTGGAGAGACGAAGCGCCTCACCGCGGTCGCGACCACGGCGATTACTGGTCGGTGGGACTTGGACGCCGCCCAACAGCTAGCCGGGATTTCGCTTGACGCGCTTGAGCGGGTCGGGTTCGATCCGGCTCGGTTGACGCTACACGCGTATCCCGGCGGGGGCGTCACCGACACCGAACACATTGACGGGATTCTCGTCGATGCCGATGTCTCTTCGACCGATATCGGCGCGGATGCGCTAAGTGTTACTGATGACGCACCGAGCGGACTGATAGAGCCGTCGGTCGCATTAGTCGACGGGGAACTGGCGCTACTGGAACCCGACACGCCGGCGACGGTCTCAGTGACCGACGTTGACGAGCTTGCGGCGGTTCAGAACCACGAGCAACGACTGAGCGACACAATCGTCGAGTCAGTGGTCGCCGCCGGGGCGGACGTCGTCGTCTGTCAGCAGGCGATCGACGACGAGATCCGAGCCACCCTCGCACGTTGTGGCGTGCTACCGGTTGAGCGGACCCGTCGCGACGAGTTCGAGGCCATCGCCCGAGCGACTGGTGCAGAGACCGTAGCGAAAGCGACAGACCTCTCTGAGGACGCGCTCGGATCGGCCGGTGAGATTCGCCGCGATACGTTCGGGACGACCGCCGTATTGACGGTCACCGGCTTGCCACACGAGACCCATGCGTCGGTCGTGCTCCGTGGCGGGACCGAACATGTCGCTGAGGAGACGCGGCGTATCGTCGATGACTGCACACGGAACCTCAGACAGGCTGTGGACGGTGGAGGTATCGTCCCGGGTGGTGGCGCAGCGTGGATAGCCACTGCCCAGCACGTCACGAACCACGCGACAACGGTCGATGATCGATCACAACTCGCTCTTACCGCGTTTGCCGACGCGATGGAAGTCGTGCCGAGAACGCTTGCGAGAAACGCTGGCGTAGACCCGCTTGAGACGGTGAGCCAGCTGCGTACCAGACACGATGCGGGCGATACTGACGCCGGGGTCGGTCCATCGGGATCGGTCCGGGATATGACTGCAGCCGGCGTAATCGAACCCGCTGCGGTGGTGTCGGGGTGTCTCTTAACGGCCGTCGAGACGGCCGTGACTCTCTTGCGGATCGACGACGTTCTCGATGCGGACGGTACAGCGCTGGCGGACGTCGAATCCCACGATCACGCGCACGATCACGGAGAGGAACATGGCCAGACCGGTGGCCACGATCACGGTGGCTACCCATGGGCACTAAGTCACTAGTGCCGAGACCACTCGGTGAGAACGGAGTTCGGGTCAAACGGACTTGTCGCAACGTCCCGTTCTCCGACGAGCAGTTGAGACGACGGTGGTCGACGTGAATGTCCAGACGGCTGAGGCGACTGTCCCGGGGTTGATCCCGGGATGAGTTCATACCGAACGAGACAACTGTGACGATGAGACAGCAACCCCAGACCACACAGCCTGCGCCGCATGGAGGGACGAGTCAGTGAGCCGTCTTCCAGAGGGGAGCGGGCTCGTCACGCTCGGCGGGTTCGTCGGCGCAAGCCTCAGGTACGGCGTTGACGTTCTCGCCGGCGACGTCACTGGTGTCGGCACGTTCATCGTGAACGTTGTCGGTTCGTTCGCGCTCGGCGTGCTCGTGACTCAGGCTGCAGATCGGCAGACACAACTGTTCGTCGGCACGGGACTACTTTCATCGTTCACCACGTACAGCACGTTCGCAAGCGACGCGGTCGCGCTCGGAACAGTTACTGGGAGCGTTTATATCGCCGCCAGCTACGGGGTTGGACTCACAGCGGCCGTGGCCGGTCTTGTAGTCGGGAGGCGACTGTGACTGAGGCGGTCGTGTCGGTGCTTCTGGTCGGCACCGGTGGGGCGGTTGGCGCGGTGGCGCGGCACACAGTCGGCTCGGCAATCGAGGGGCGTGAATCGGTGACCACGGTTAATCTCGTGGGGAGCTTTATCCTCGGCGTCGTCTCGGGGCTGCCGGAGGCGTCGTCCGCAATCCTGCTCGTTGGCGTCGGGTTCTGCGGTGCGTTCACCACTTTCTCGTCGTTCGCCGTCGAGACTGTGACGACCACGGAGTCAGGTAACCCACTCACTGCGGCTCAATTCGCAGTCGTCAACCTGATCGGTGCGATCGGAACGTTGCTCCTTGGATCACTGCTCGTGTCTGCCGTCCTCTAAGTACGCTTAGATATGACGTGTCTACTACGACGCCTTCCTATCGAGAGAGCTGATAGTGATTACTGCGATTAATTATGATCAATGAGCCGTTTCCTTCTCTCAAGGAGTTTTGCTGGAATGTTTAAAATCTGTGACGGGTCTCACACGGCGTGCTGAATATAGAGGGTGTAGTCAGCACGAGAACTGCGTTATTTTCCCCAAACAAATCCTGAATCAACCGATAGAATATGCCTGCGAATTGACCGGTCAAGTTCTACCTGCTTAAAAAGATGTTCTGATCGCCGTGCTAAATGCAGGGCGCATATCTTGTACCTCCGTTATCCATCTCGACCGCAACAGATACCCGTCGGTATTTGCAGTGGAGCAACTCACTCAGTTGCCTGATGCGGACATACCTACTCGGACTGCCTGCACCGTCGTCGCAGCAGAACGAAACGGTGCGTTGTCACCACTCCCGGCACCTCGTTCGTGAGCGAATCCGGGGACGAACTCGTGGTGGCCAGACCCGACGAAAAGATCAGCCGGTTTCAGGCGGAGTTCGGCTGATTGGTCTTCTCCCGACGACGATGAAACAGGCGTCCGAGCGGTCTCCGGGTGCGTAGATACCCGGCCGGCTTACAGGAGGAAGGCAAAGAGGAGGTACGATCCAGCAACCGATAGCGACGGCGTAAGAATCCAGAGGATGACGATTCGCTTCGTCGCTGCCGGGTCGAACAGACTCTCGGCGGTCAGTTCCTCGGTGTCCTCCTCGCCGATCCGGCGTACCGACCGGGACTTTCCCCTCGAACCCTCGCCGTCTGGGGTCTCTCTGGACGCGAGGTCACGCACAGTCGGACCTGCTCGTTCGTCATCTTCGGTCGATGGGGCGGCAAGCGCGCCAGTAGTGAGATTTATCGCTGGTCTGGCCCTGAACGGTGGCTTGGCGACTTCTGTGAGCCTGACGGCGCGGCTCGCCCGCCCCCAGCCCAGCCCGATGATACAGCAGGTCGTGCTCACTGCGAGGCTCGCGGGAATCCCGTAGTAGGAGAGGATAGTGATGATCGTCGCACCCACGGTGGAGACGATTAGCGCCGCTAGAATGGGGAGATCCGTGATGCCGTCACCGACCGTCGCGAGGGTGCGTCTGGCGATCGTAAACCCACCGAGGCTGATGGAGGCGACGGCGAGGAGCACACCCTGTTCGATACTGACTGTGCCGTTGCCGACCAGCGGGGCGACCGCGTTGGCCGCGTTCGAGGCGCCAGCGCTGAACCCCATGTAACAGGCGATCCCCAAAACCAATGCTGACCCGGCGAGATCACGCGGCTCCGCGTTCCTGTTGAATCGGACACTGGGAACCCGGCCCGAGCGATCGACCTGTAACAACTGCCGGTCGAGGCGCGTAAACGACAGTCGAGCTTCGAGTTGCGGATAGAGGTACCGCCCGATAACCGCACCAATACCGAGTCCGATGAGCGGAGCGACGATCCACGCGGAGACGATCGTGAACATAAGCGCCTCGTTGAGCGAATCCGTTGCGAGTCCGAGGCCCACGATTGCCCCCACAGCCGTCATCGACGTGGAGGCGGGGACCCCATAGAGGTTCGAGACAAGCAGCGAGAGCCCGGTGAAAAACAGGACACCGACACCGGCCGCTGGAGTGAACTGTGCAGACGGCACGATCCCACCGCTCATTGTCACGATGACGTTGCGGCCGACTGTCCACGCTCCAAGAAACGCGAAGACGCTGAAGAGCGCAGCCGCGGTCGCCTTCCTGACCAGCCGGCTCCCGACGGCCGGCCCGAACGCGACACCTGTCGACGAGCCGCCGATATTGAACCCTACGAACGCGGCGACGAGGAGGCCGACGATGACCAGTGGTGAGATCATGATGACAGCCCTATACTTCTCGTCTGATTTCCAGACACAATGACCTATTCATCTGTATCCGGTGTTGTGGGTGGTACTCTGACCGTGTGATTCTGCACTCGCGTTCACAACGATCGTGATTCAGTGAGGACTGAATGCGCCACTCTGACCGATCACGTGCTCTGTCCGAAGTCCAAATGGAGTGCTGCATCCAGCCGCTGTATCTCGCACACGCTACTGACATGTTGTGGAAAGATCAGCGTTCTATCGCGGTAGGTGAGTTCTCTATACTGACCGATCACTCTCTCCCGTAGATCGGCCTCGATTCGTACCACATTCGCGCCCTGTATTCAGCACGCATCGAATCGATCTCTCAGGAAGTTGTTATAATTGGTGCGCAACATATAGAGGGTGCATGCAGCAAGCCACCGTTCTTTATTTGCTACCTGAGGGATGAATGTGGAGGCTGGAAGCATAGACAGAGACTCTCTATTGTAAACTAGGCTCACTGCTGTCCGTTGCGGTCGCTTACACGCGTTGTATAAACCACAGTTCCCTACTCTGGCGGGTGTCTCAGAGGAAGTGTCTCTCGTAGCCGGTCGGCTACCTTGCGCCGCCGACCGTCTTCTCCCATCACGAATTGCTCAAACTGGGGGTACTCGTGTAGAGCCGTGTCCGCTGGAATCTGATGTGTCCTGAAGTACTCCCTTTTGTCTTCGATACTCCCTACCTTCCCGTCCTCAATCCGCTTCACCCAGTCAGTAAAGTCACGGTCGCTCTTCGACTTGTTTTCCGGACCGGTGAGGAGTTGGAGGTTTGCGATGTGGTCGCGGTTGTCTTTGTACCACTCGACGAACTCTGGGGAGACGCCTTTGTCTTGAAGGTACTCGGCAGTGCTGAGCTTTCCGCGGGGGAAGATATGATCGACTTCATATCCAGCATACCCTGCCCGCCGGTCACCTCGGTAGAGGTGTGTCAGTAGCACGTTCAGCCGCGAGCCGGATTGGTAGTCTACCTCTTCGAGCAGCCTGTTGAGGACTTCTTCGTCGAGGTGTGTTGTCGTTCCTCGGCCACTGAGGCCCTCCAAAATATCTGTCGCGGGGAATTTGTCTCCATTCGACTCTCGTACGTGCTCCCGAGCTGTCTCCAACACTCGCTGCGACCCGATATCGCCATAGATGCTGTTCAGGACTGCTGTAGCCAACCAGTAGTGGATGCTCTCATTCCCTCCAGACGTGTCGTAGTTGTTCTCGTAGAGAAACTGGACAACCGGTGTAACGACGTTCTTGCTGGAGAGAGCGGCATTATGGAATCCAAGGTCGGCAGCGAGCTCGAAAGCATCCTCGACTGCTTGTTCGAACTCATCGTCACGGAAGATTTCCTCAGCATTCTTCAACAACTCTCCGTCGTAACGACCATCCCTCCTGAATGAGGGTGTCTCGTCAGTTAGTAATAGTAGAGTTCTGAGCGTGAACCGCTTGCCAAAAGTGAATCCTTCCCCCGAGAGACGGTCATGACTGGAGAGCCGCTCAGTAAACTGCTCTATCTCATTCTTTGCATCCTTTGGTCCCCCTTCGTCCTCGACCGTGTCCCAATAGCCAGTCAGTAGTGCGAGCAGGATATCAACTCCCGAGAGTTCGATCCCCCCTTTGTTGCGACGGATGAACAGCTCCCGTGCTGTCTTATCATCTGTGAGCGTCCTCTCGTATAGGACGGCCTCTCGCTCGTTTACGGCACACCAGAGGTCCTTTGCGGTATCTACGGCATCTGCCTCGCTGATATCGGACGGCAGCTCTGCACGTACACTCTCCACGAAATCTTCCTTACTGAGGAATGACTCCTGAGTGACCTCGTTCTCGCTGCATAAGAGGTCACCCACAGGGAGCCAGTACTTGTCGCCTGCAGTATTCAGCCCCCCGCTCTTTCTGAAGTCGAACTCGTACACGAGGCCACGGTCGTGGTCGTCTTCCTTCTCTCCAGAGAGGAGGTCGAGATACAAGTGACGCCGATTGTACGAACTCGCGTTCTTTTTCCAAGCACCGTGCACCCGGGTTGTGTAGCTCCCTTGGAGGCCGATGTAGAACGAAGTCAGTCGCTGCTGGCCATCGAGTATGAGTGAGTAGGATTCTGGGAAGTCGGGGAGGCGCTCGCTGTAGCGGTGGACTTCTTCTTCATGTGAGTAACCTCGCTCGTCAACATAGTGTGTAATGAATTTGTAAGCGGGGTCTTGTCGGTTGTCGATGTCACGGTCCCAGACTAACAAGGAACCGAGGGGGAGTCCACGCAATAGCGAGTCCCACAGCATTTCGACCTGCTTCTGGCTCCAGCAGTAGTCGCGCTGGAGGCAGGGGATGAATAGGGAGTCGTTCAGTCGGGGGAGTATCTGAGCGACGGTATTCGATTCCGGGTCAGGTTCACTAACCACAGTGTTACGGGATTTTCAGGATTTCTAATAAGTGGTTGGGTACACTCCATGTCTGCGTAGAGGAATCGAACACGGAGAGGCTACGGTTGGTGCATAGTTGTTTCACACGACATTCTGTCTGAACAAGAGGAGACAGAGCCATTCAACTCAATTGCAGCCTGATTGTAGCTCGTCGCGAACGATCTCCCGAACGCGCTCTTCGGAGGTGACGGGGAGCGCTTCTGGTTCCGGGAGTTGTGTTATCTCGCCGATGGCTGCCTCAAGACGCTCGTCATCAGCATCGCCGTAGAGGTAGAGATCGGCGCGGTTGGTGTATGCGTTCTTCAGGGCCGAGGTGGCGATCCCGATGTCGTCGGCGACGTTCGCCCGGTCTTCGCCGGCGGCAACTCGTTCAATCTCGGCTCGAAGCCACAGGAATGCTTCGACGTCGACACGGAGACGACTGTCTTCATCGACTGTGAATCCGGTTGGCGGACGGCCAGTCCACTTCCCTGCATCTTGTGCGACCGCGATTCCGGAGCGAATCCGTCGTAGCTTCTGTTTTTGCTCGAATTTTGCGAGATCGCCGAGTAGTGAGGCAAGCATCTGCTTCACGGCTTGGTCGACTTTGCTGCCGTCGACGTCGATTGACAGGCCAACTTCACATTCACGCACAGACGTGTCATACTCGAGAGCATGCTAGATGAAGTTGTGAATTTCCCCGCCGCCGAGACACGATAGGCGGCTGATCTCATTAAGTAATGTATGGGCTGAAGACCGGCAATTCAGGAGAAAGTCGACGTTATGTATCAGTAACCGTCATGTCATCATCTGATTCAGCAGAGCGCTCTTCAGAAGAATCAAATTCATCTTTTGAATCCTCTTTTGATGTTTCATTAACTGAACGATCATGTAATTCCGTGGGTGGGCCTTTGGCATTGATCTCGGTATAGGACTCATCCGAGACCTTAATTTCGAGATCTCTAAGAAACATTCTGTACGAATCAGCATAATCTGGTTCGAATTGCCACCTATCATCCGGTTTGTCCGATGGATGAAAAACTGCTCTCTCATCAGAGAGCCTGATCCACTCCTCGTTTTGGACATCAAATATGCCAAGCAAATATCCCACTCCTTCGTGTTCTAGAGCATACACACCATTTCCGAGGTTCTTACATAGCCCTTTGTCAGCTAACTTTGAGAGCCTCTTTGTGATATGTGAGCGGCCAACAGTAATAGCTTCTTTTTTACTGATATCTGTCGCAGTACCTGTTCCTTCCGTGAATAATATCTCTAGAATCCGATCATCCCAAATAACCATCCAATCACCACTGTATCTCCACATATCAGAAAATAGTTGGAGCGAGTAATAAAACTCCCCATCGAAGACTATATTACGATAGAGTTACTATATTCACTCGCCACTGATGTTGGACTCGCGATGACTCTGTCGGTAAATGATGAACGGGCCCGCTAGGACGGGCCCGCCGAAGTGGTGCGAAAGATAATGAACGGCACCACAGTGAGGCCTGATAGGCCTCAGTTGACGTACGTACCGCACGAACAAACATGTACTGACTGGCGAGACCATGGTATTCAGCTGCGGCTCTCATGTTGTGTACCAATTCAAGCGCAGGTCTCAGCGGATGAAACTGCACAGATGGTAGGGTGCCATGAGTAACCCTAGCAAATCACCCGGAGAAAGTCGCTGGAATGAACCCAGTTACCAACGGGCAGTACGGTCAAAACAGAATCTCATTCTGTGGTGGTCACGTTGAAACTCCCAGAAGACCCGAAGGATTTCAACCCAACCGCCGCGGGAGAATACTGGATTAACAAACGACAGATCAATCATACAGAGAACACGATCCGCACCAACCGGAAGAACATAGATCCATTCCTGATGTGGTGTGATGACCACGACATCGACCGAGTGGGAGATCTCACCGAATGGACTATCGAACAGTACGAAAACTATGCGCACGCACGGGAAGACTGGAATGCGGTTACGTTATCCAATAAGCTCAAGGGGTTGAGGCAGTTTCTGGAGTTCCTCGGAGATAAGGGGTGCTTCGATGGGTATCTTCATCCAGCAGTCACCGTGCCTGATCTAGATCGTACTCAGGAAGTGA
>LFCJ01000305.1_pt1 | contig 29575 bp, 23 predicted proteins | sample 643141 | NCBI WGS metagenome assembly LFCJ01 (sample SAMN03766243, study PRJNA286221) | soda lake metagenome | biome: soda lake; feature: Kulunda steppe; material: water; isolation source: sample B1-Br-g2 brine of Lake Bitter-1 | place: Russia: Kulunda steppe | collected 2010-07
CGACACTCCAGACTGATATACCGAGCGACCGACTGATCATCGGCTCGCGTTGACGACCCTCTGGAGTTCCGAGGCGCAGACCGGAGATATCAGTCGATCGGGGGTTCAAATCCCTCCGTCCCCATTACATATATATAACTTTCTTAGCTTTGCTTACATAAAACCAGTAAATAAAGAACCGTTTTCCTGGCCAGTCACTCAGACAAACCCCTGTGCCAATGGGCCCACTGACGAAAGCCGCGGTTGGATAAGAACCACATCAGGTACTTTCTGGTCCACTTTCGACGAAGAAACCGTCAACAAGAGTGTAGTGGATTCACTGTCAACGGCACAATCCGCGTCTCAGGGCTATTACTTGCCAAAACACACTCAACCCACACGTACCGTTCGGGTGGGAGTGCCCGTAGAAAACACTTCTTCCTTCTTCTACAAAGAACCAGATCGATTACTTACTACGATCTCCCTTCGGAAAAAACGAGAAGAGAACCGCTCTGGTTCGTGTATTCTCTTCTCGGAATCACAAAAGGGGTGTTCCGCATGAGTCACCGTCCACAATTGAGCCGACAAGTCCCAGCTGACTCTGTGCAAAAGTTCAACAGTTGGTGTGAAAGTGAAGGCCACGTGAACGGGGGCGACAAAGGTAGACACGCGGAACAGGCGCTCATCGAATATCTTCCGCCGGAGCATCAACCCGAACGCTTCCGCGACGATTTGGACGTAATTGAAGAAGATTTACGCGCTGACTTGGATGAGGTTGGACATCTTCATTCGGATTCTTCGTCGAATAGAACCCTGAGTTCAAACTCAAGTAACGAAACGGTCAAGCTCACCTACCGGGTTGCGGAGGACGTTCAAAATGCACTCGAAGCATACGCTTACGAGATAGAGGGAAAAGCACGTGGAGTTGTCGGTGAATACGTAGCAGCCGCATTAGATGAGTACAGAGACGGTGGTCAAGCTGCTCGTGTTCGTCGTTACTACGAGCAATTACGCGAGAACGTGGACATGATCTCTGAAAACCGAATTGAATCCATCCTTGAAACATTGAGGGACAATAATGGAGATCGTGAATTTTATCATCTCGAAGAAATCGGAATTGCTGTCGATGAGGCGTTGGATGTACACTCGAACGACGTGAGAAAGGATTTCATTGATCGCGCAATTAGCAGTCTAGGGTTCGTGTCTGTAAAAACAACAGATGGTTTATATGCAACACCAGATATGGCTGAACAACTTGTTCAGGAGCACGAAATTGATGCTGACACCGAATGGTATCTGATGAATAAAGAAGAACGAGTCGAATATCTTGCTAAAGTAGTAAAGGCACGCTCTCGACAGAGTGGGAAAGGTGCTGGTGTGGACTACAAGCAAGTCCGAGATCAAATAGCTGGTCAGGAACATTCTAATGACTATTGCTACGAACTGATGGAACTCGCCGGTGAATTTCCGGGGTTCGAATATGGGTCACATAATGGACAATTGATGCTTCGTTATATAGGACAAGATGAACCACTTCCATTAGAACCGGTTGGTGATTGGCGGACCGGGGCAGAGGAACTTCTCAAAGACTTCTGTGATAGTCGTGGTATGGATCCGACTGAGCTCAGTCAAGCAATAATAAACAATAAAATCGCCCGTGCAAAGTACCCAGAAGAGTACGTTAGAGCAGAGGAAGCCGAAGGAAAATATGCTGATAACGTTGGGGTGAGTGAACGGGCTTTGGATGCGGTAACCGAAACAGATCGAAAAAAGATTAGGAGCTCATTGGTAGACGATGAGTCACAAATCAGGACGAATGTGAAAAATGAAATAAAACAAATTACCGTAGAATCAGAACTTGCTACGGACGGAGGTATGTTCAATAAATAGATCAATAAGCACACTCAAAAGGCACTGTGTAGAAATCATCCGAGACATTCATTCTGTTTTTACTTATTGAATAGAAGCTAGAAAGCGCAGAGATTGTGGTCCCGTCAGCGCACGCGCAGACAAGGACCTCGTATATCTCCTGAGCATCGATTTGAGTGTTGGCAACGGGGTCAAGAGCAACTTCCTCGTCAAGAGCGCTGATAGGAAAGTTACGAAGCAACTCTGAGTGAATTTCGCTGTATGCTTGCAGAGTTACACACTTTTAGCAAGCAGACGTTCTAACTTACAAACTCTGTGAGGCACTGGTCATCATCTGTGTTTCAACAGAGTCGAATATCTTGGTAATGTTTAGTCAGACCACTCTGAAACGCTCGCTCGATTAGTGACAAATCTTTCGGCCCACTTTGACAACTCCTCTATAGAGTCATTTGATCCAATTACACGCCCCTCGCCAGAGAGTGAAACGAGCGAGTCGTCATCCTCACCGTCTGTCCAGCTACAAACCAACCAAGGTTTTGCCGATGATTGAATAATGTTGTGTTCATTGTCGTATCCGAATGACCTTGTTGCCAGCACTTGTTCGCCACCCTCACTCATCAGTTTCGTCGAAAGCCATGCGAACAACGGGCTGCCAGGTGCCAAGTATCGGAGAGACGGATACTGATCAGCTATATCAGGCGAGAATGTCACCCCGATTCCCCCGTGTTGTTCAGCAATATTTTGTGCTAGAGTACCTTCGTCGGTCCGGATACTCTGTGGCATATCCTCTGAGGAATGTAGGCAGTAAACCGCAACTGCATGGGATTCAGCGTCGAAGGCGAAGTCCGTTTCCAACTCGGATAGTTGGTCGAGTGTGATACCGAGTTCAGTAAGTCGTTCACTTTCCGTGAATACAGATTCAATAGATTCGATAGAATACGCCGGTTCACGAGACTCTTCAGGATGACCTACTTTTCCAAGGTCTGGGTGTGAGTACGTATTCCACGCATCGAGCCGTGCTTCCCGAATTACTTGGTCACGGAGTGGTGTATCATTATTAAGATCGGCTAGTGAGTCCTTGAGTTCGATTAGATCGTCTTCGTGCTGCTGCTCCTCGATGCCTTGTTCAATGTCCCGTTCGAGATCTTCGTACTCTTTTGTCCCTGATTTTACACCTGCTTGCATCGTAGCGTGGCGAATCTTCGATCCAACACCAGAGAGAATGGGTTGCATGTTCCCTACGACGTATTCGAACAACCCAATTCTGTCGTCTAATCTGTCATAGATATCTGACTCGACCGTGTCTTCGTAACTATAGTTCAGAATGATGACTTCGTCGTACCGCTGCCCAATACGATCGATACGGCCAATTCGCTGCTCTACGCGCATGGGATTCCATGGCAGATCATAGTTGACAAGTGCCCCGCATTCCTGGAGGTTCAGCCCCTCTGAAGCCGAATCTGTGCATATGAGTATATCAATATCCCCGTCATCGTCTGTAAATTCACGCTTTACTCTTTCTTTCCCGACGTTCCGCCAAGTCTCTGCATCTTCATCGTACATCTCGCCGCCGTCTCCAGAATAGCAAGCGATGTTCTCTCCGTATCGCCATCGGAGCTCACGGCGGATGAAATGCATTGTGTCCTTATACTGTGTGAAAACAATAATCCGGTTGCGTCCCTGCCGATCCAGCATATCGAGGTCCTCGTAGAGCTGGTCCATTTTCGGGTCGCTGTCAACCTGCTTAACCTCTTGAATGAAGGATTCCAACTCCTCAATTTCTTCCTCCAGTAAGTCAATTCCTTCGTCGGTGAGGCTTGGGACAAGCTCGGTCAGATCAACGTTCAATACGTCCTCACCGGCGTCTTCCATCTCCGCAATCTCCTCCTCGTTGAAATTACTGAGGGCGTTCAGTGCTGCTTGACGGTCTTCGTCTGCCTCCTCTCGGATCCTCTTGCGACGCTGTAAGACATTTCGCTGCTTCCGTAGCTTTTCGAGCCGTGATGAGAGGCTCTGAGAAATCGCATAGACACTGCTGGTCAAGCGTTGGCGATAAGTCGTCATCACGAACCCAATCGCTCGTGTCTCGGTTTCGGACGACTGCTGAGCCTTCTTGTAGAATGTCCGGGTGTACTCGTCTATCCGGTCGTATACCTGCCGGGTCTCGTCGTTGAGTTCGATACGACGACGCTCGGGCTTTCGTGTCGGTACTGTCTGATCGAGTAATCCGACCTTCCGGTACTTGCGGAGAGTGTCACGAGTGTTCCTATGGATGCAAGCATCAATCGGAGTCGCCCAGGAGAACACATCCTCCAGAACTTTCCAACCTTCTTCGCTGAGTTCGTCAAGAGCGTCCAACCGATCCTTTCGGGAGGCGATGATCATCTCAGCATCCAAGATCGGTTCGGGATAGAGAAGTCGCTTGAGTTTCGTATCCTCGTCCGCACCGAATGGGTCTATACGCTCGTCTATCGCGTCATCGACCTTCTCTCGATAGTCACTGTACCGTTGGCCGTAGCTCTGAGCTAACGTACAAGCTTGTAGAAGCCGTTGTTTTGCAACACCGCGTCCCTCGTCTTCCAGTCCGAGTTCGTCAACTACTCCCTCCAGCACGAAGTCAGCATACTCAGGGGATCTGTTGAACCGGTCTTGGAACGACCCTTCCAAGGTTGCTTGAGAGGTTTTCGACGACGAACGTCCGGACAGATCGACACCTCCTGTGAGGACATTAGAAAGTGCCTGCCGAGTTTCGAAGAACTCCACGAATTTATCCCGGTTGTCCCACGCTTCAGGAATGTCCAGCAGCGTAAGAAGATCGTAGAGTTCGCTGTGGTGCAACTGCATCGGCGTCGCCGTGAGGAGGTAGTAGCAGTGCGTGTGGTCGCGTAATCGGTCGAGCATATTGTAGAAATTGCTCCCCTTACGAGCGTTGTGTGACTCGTCCACGACGACGGCGTCCCAGACACCTTCACGTCCTTCTGTTTCCCTCCCTCGGCAGCCCGCAGGGATATCTGCTCGACGTCGGGGAACGCCATCATCAGCAGGGGCGACTTGGTCCCAACGGTCGTCGAGACGAGCAGTGTGCCACGACATGATGACGACTGTCGGGCCCGACTCCTCGCGTCGGGTGTGAACGAACCGCCACAGGGGGCTTGACGTCCACGCTTCATCCCTACGGTCGGCGTCGATGTCGAGATCAGCGGCACCGGGGATGGGATGTTCCTCACCGAAGGCATCTATGAACGCGTAGTCATAGTCACTGCCACGTTCATACCGGTATGCGGTGATGTTGAACTTCTCCCAGAGCTCTTCCTGCCACTGAACGACGAGGCTGGCGGGAGCGAGCACGAGGCTATTTTCGAGTTCACCAGTCAAACCGAGACGTGAGAGGGTGAGCCCAACTTCGATGGTCTTCCCCAGTCCGACCTCATCACACAGGAGGAATGAATTCGGATACGTGTTGACTGCCGTGTCGGAGACGACGCGTTGGTGGGGCCACGGATCGATTGTGCTTGCCTCTTCGGCGAGCTGGAGACCACCTGGTGCTTGAGCCCCATCAGCTAGGATCCTACCCTTGTCAGCTGCAGTTGGCTCGTCTGGGCTCTGGAGCTTTTCAACGACGGTGTGGATCTCCGTCTTCGAGTCCGGCGCTTTCCAGTCGATGATTTCCTCTCGTAGGGCCTCAGGGAGGTCGTATACGTCTACGAAGTCGTGGTTGTTTTCCCACAACCGTCTAAAGGAATCCTGATCACCGTCCACGTAGTCCGCTTGATCTTCCTCCCATGATCGGTGGACTTTGAATCGCTCGTAGTTTCGAGTCCACCCACCAGCTGTTTCGTTAATGCTTCCCTCAAACGAGATTGTGTCGTCACTATCGTAGAAAATGCCGAGCTTGGGGTGAAAAATCCCCCAATCCCCTCGTTTAGGCACGGCGATTTTGATTTCCAGCCGATCTTCTCGGAGGAGCCAAGCAAGTAACTGGAGTCGCGCATCCAGTTCCTCATCATCCAGCTCTTCTAATGAATCCTTGAGATCATCTGCGAGGGCTTCGAGAACCGGACGATCCTTTGGTTGTAACTGAGCCCCGACGACAAGTCGCATCATTCCGTCGTTCTCGACAAACGCTTCGACACCGTTGGCAGCGGCGGCGAGAGAACCACTATCGAAGTACCCCGCAATACGGTCGTACCGGCTACTTCGTTTGAGCGCCGGTACGTAGAATTCGTCGATCAAGTAAGAAACATCCTCACTTGGTTGGCTCTCGTATATCGACTGCCAATTATATTCGCGTAGGGTACCCTGCATTCGTTGAATCCATATTAAGCGCTATCTGTTATAAAAGACGGGCGCGAACCCACTCCGCCACGGTCACGTCCGTTCCGATGTATGGGTAAGTATTTATCATTTTCAGCGTAGTGTCTAGCTATCAGATGGCGTACTCTCTCAACGCGTTTGAGTTAGAGGTTCCGGATATCGATGCGGATCTTTACAAAGTAGACCCACAGCCATCGAACGATCCCTACCGAATTCTCGGGGGGTTAGAAAGGAGCTTTGAGCAGCAACTGGACGGGAAAGCGCAAAAGTGGAAACAAGCAGAGGATGGGGATTGGTACATCGCCGTCATAGGCGCGAGCGAGCGGAAAACCATCGAATCTCCCAGTAGTGGTACGAGTGCTAGATATACCACGACCCACACTTTGGACCCATCGTCTTTCTGGGACAGAATGGTTCTCCAACGAGCAATCTCGGATTCTGTACGGTGGTACATGACGAACTACCAGGATTTCTGGTATCACGAGGACGCAGACGCACTGTTCTATCCTTCCCCTCGCGGTAAAATCGATGAGTATGACGTGTACACGGGATTTTCGCACAGAGTCGAATTCCACGACAGTCCGCAGTTAGTGGTGAGATCGGTTACTAAGTTCATCAGTAGTGAGTCGCTCGGAGACCGAATCAACCACCAAGGGATCGAGGAAGCCATAGAGAAGTACGGTGGGGAGAACTTCAGGCTTGATCGTCCTGAACCCACCAAATGTACGCTTCACGGCATTTCGACGGAGAAGAAGGTCTCGGACAAAACCATCGACTTTGGAGATGAGATGCTCTCCGTCCTTGAATTCGCACAGCGGGAATACGGGAGCGAATGGGCAAACAAGATAGACCCTGACGAACCATTAGTCCAAATCCGATTCGGAAACAGCGATCCGTACGATACCGCCCCTTCGCTGTTGAACGCATCTCCTGAAGAACTGAATCGCCGCTTAACCAGTGAGGCCGCCCTGTCCGCAAAAGAACGGCAAAAAGCCATTCAGAATTTCACCGGTCGAATTCACTACATTCAGGTCGAAGACGAGAAAGTGTCCGTCAGCGATGACAGAGTGACACCAACCGAGCAGAGTGACTTCGATTACCCGGACTTAGCGTTCGGGAACGGTGAGGTCCTCTCGACTGGCGCGTCAAACGCTGTGGATCCGAGCCAAGAGGTCCATCCTGGAAACTGGCGCTGGATTACCCCTGACTACCTTGAGGAGTACGGGTTCTGGGAGTCACAGAGGAAGCTATCCGAGATCGTACTCGTATATCCCAGGGGAGAAGAGATGCGGGCCGAAAACCTCTATCAAGATGTTCGGGAGAAGCTCTCAGAGATCGGTGGGGTCCTAATCCGATCCGACCCTCACCGTGTTTGCTACACTGACCAAGTAGAGTTCGACGAATGGGTGTCTGAGTTCGGGGACTCCATTGACGGCGTTCTCGGTCTCATTGAAGGTGTCGGCGACGAATATTACGAAATCATCGATGCATTTGGAGGCGCTCCCACCCAGTACGTGAATACATCGACCTACTCGGAACATCAGGGCGCATCTGACGATGTCATCTTCAACACGGCTTGTGGACTCGCTGTTAAATTGGGTGCGTACCCGTTCGGCCTCGCAAGTAACCTCAATTCAGATGTGTATCTCGGGCTCAGCGTCGCCGGAGATCGATCCACGACGGCAACCGCCGTTGCTATCGACGGACGGGACGGCAGGATTCTCTACCAGACTGAAGAACCACTCGGTCAGGGTAGCAGTACTGTATCCGAGGGATACCCTGCCAAGCGGATTATCCAACGGAGTCTGAAAACGGCCAGCTCAGCATTTGACCGCCCAATCGAGTCATTCGACATTCATCGGAACGGTAATTTCGGAGACGCGGAGCTCGAAACGCTATCATCAGAACTTCCTGCGCTTCAGGACCAGGAATACGTACACACGGATGTTTCGTGGTCAGCGGTTGAAGTCATCGAAAACCACCCATATCGGTTGTTCTCAGAGCGAGGCAGCCGTGCGCCGGACACGGGTGCATACGCTAAATTAGACGACGAACAGATGTTGGTCACCACATTCGGTGAGCCTCAGATTCACCAAGGAACACCCAAACCAGTCCTGTGTAAGAGACGAGCTGCATCTCAGGATCAGGACATCACAGCTATCGGTGAAGATGTCTTCAAGTTGTCCTTCCTGAACTGGGGCTCACCGATGATGAAAATGAAACCGCCGGTAACGACTAAGATTCCGAAGGACCTCAACGAAATCTTCGAGAAGTGTAGTCGCGTTCGCTATCCGCCGTTCTGATCCCACTTACGGTTCACTTTCACTCGATACCGAATCTCTGGGTCGATCTCATCTAGAGGTTCCATGGACTGGACTTTTCCAGTTATCCTTGGTAGCTCATTGTCTACTTCTCGCTGAGCTATCTCGATGATTAGCGTCAACAGCTCTTCGACGACGTAGCTATCGTAACGCTCTGGCTTGTTGTGAACCTGGTTATTCAGATGCCCATCGATTGAATCCATTACCGGTTGAGTCATCTCCAAGGCAGCATCTGGGAATGTTTCCTCCGCCAACCGACTGATGAATTGGAGGCGGAGTGCGTTTGGAGGATGGTCAACTAATAGATTATATGGGCGCTGGTTGTGCAGGTAATCTGAGATCGCAAAAACATAGGCTGGACCAAATGTGATGACGCCACAGGCATCACACATAAACTCTGTATACCACTCATCCCAATACCTGGCAAAACTACCTCTCTCACCACCCCATTCCTCATCAATCTCCCAGATTCTGTCATCGTATCTGGGGTCTGTTCCATTTTGGTCAATTAGCGCATGTCCCAATTCATGTGCTAATAACGGTTGATACTGTCTCGGATTTGCGTGGCGGGGTGCGAAGAGGGAGTATATATCACCGCCCTTCTCTTGTAACGGCAACAGCGCGTAAGACCTCCAAATCGTCGGAAGAACGGTAATAGAGATATTCAAGGGTTGGCTGACTTCAGAACAGACTTCACTAATGTCATCAATCATCTCTGTGTCCTCTGCGCGCTGACGAGCGTGGAGTTCGATATACCCTGCTATTTCGTGGAGGTTATCCAAACGTAGATCGAAGTCGTCAAGTGCGGAGACGTATCGATCATAGAAGTCTGCCGCTGAAGCATCTGATGCCTGCTCCAGTGCCGCTTTGCGTGTCTTTGCTCTTTCAAGCGTATCTTCCACGGGTTCAAGGAACGTCTCGCTCTCTTCGGTTGAAAGACCCGAATCCAACTCTAAGAGGTCACTACGGAGTTGTGATAACTGACTCTCAAGCCTTGTCAGGCGTCGATTAGCGAGTTCCTCCAGCAAGATTCCACCTCAGATTGTCTACATTCCGTTTAGAAGTTTCCGACGTGAACTCCTCGACCCGCTGAAGGAGCTGCTTGGCCTTGTTCAGTCCGGAGTTCCATTGTAGACTCTCGGAAGACTCCACTAACGCAGTAGTTGCGGTTTCCAGGTCCCGGCTGAACTGTTTGGCCGTCTGCTTGCGACCTGTGGTTCGGAGGTGATCCGCTAACGCGAGGTAATAACTCGAAACCTCGTTCGGTTTCTCAAGAGCGTCATGGACACCCTGTAAGATTTCGCAGCCATCTTCCAGGTTCTCCTTCACTTCTTGTGAAGTGTACACCCCGAATTCGTCGCTATCACTTTGGAGTATAGCAATGGCTAGCAAAGCGTCGTCGGCAGCTTCGTTGAGGTCCTGATTGGCCTCGTATTTCCGCTTTGCTCGCCAGAGCGACATAGCTTGGGCTAGAAAATATGGGGTCTGTCACAATAACTTTTCGGCATAGATCCAATATTCGGGTTTCAACGGCTGAGTCGGTGGTTTACAGGGATTAGGACCGGATTTATCTCTCCATCCTATCGAAACCAAGCCGAGAGCCAAAGCTCAAAACCTCCCAAATTACCACATAGAGATTACTCGGCTGTCTGCATCCCACTCGAAAACCTAGGTGTTCTGGTTTCTGAGGTACACGATGTCCGTTTGGGCCTTTGGGTGAATGCTTCTCACCGCGCCTGGTGGTAAACTATTATACGGTGAGGTAATCAAGTGATGAGATAGATCGGTTTCCCTGTTGTAGGGCTCCACTGACACGGCAACTCGAATTGGAACTATGGAACTGGACAGCCACGATCTGAAAGGAGAGGAGACCGAGGAGATAGTCTCCCAACTCATTGACCACGTGGCGAAGTCCGACGAAGAGATCACCGAAGAGCGAGAGTCTAAGAAACCCCAAACGACAGAGCTGAAGATTTTCATCGCCGAAAAACAGGGGTTCAAACTGGGGACACTCGCTCAGGAGATCGAGGCACTTTCTCAGTCAGACAGCGCGACTCAGCATGCTATTGATTTCATTGACGAACACAGCTTTACGGAGGAGTCTCTGAACGACGATGTATCGTACGTAGAGATCACGACGCCGAGCTATGAGCGTACTGATCAGTTCATCTTCGTAAACGGAGAGCAATATCTGAAGGTAATCACGGCGGAGCGGCGGGAATGGACAAAAAAGACTGTAGAGAAGCTTATTCAGTATCTCCCTTGCCTCAATCGTCTCTTTCTCTCTTCTGAAGACCTTCGTGATATAGTCGATACGCTTCCTGGGACGACTATCGTGGGGTTCACTGCGAAGTATCACGCATACCATACCGAAAAGAGCGCAACGATCCAATTTCACGGTGGGACGAAGAAAGACCTAGAGCGTGTACAGGAAGAGTTCGGAGCAAAACCAACACGACTGGAGTTCACGCAGTCGAACAGCCCTGAAGCGGTACTCCACAGTTCTGTGGACAGAGAGGGCTATTTCAAATACACTAGTGTCCTCCAGGGCTACGAGGAGCACGGACGAGAAACCCTGGAACAGATTTTCGAAGAGTACGAAAGCCACGATAGGCATCACTTCGGAATCGAATTCGTCCCCGAAAAGAAACCGCGAAAAGGCGGGTTTACCCTTGAGGGATTCACCACGCTTCGGCTTCTCGAAGAGAATGGAAACAGCCAGCGGGAGCTTACAGCAAAACTAGAAGAGGATATCCTCAACAGAAAGCGGAGGTACGAATACAGTGAGTGGGATTCAGGCAACTACCTCGTTTTTGACAAGGAAACGAACGAGCCGTTCGAGATTGGGATCGAGGATCGAGATATCGTACTGCATGCGAAGGAAGCTACATCATCCGGAACGTTCCGTGACTTCTGCCACATTATCTTAGACGAGTTCAACTCCACGTACCGAGTGGAGAAGTCGAGTGACGAGGTGCAGGCGTAATCCATGAACGAGCAGTGGGAACGACAGAAGTTGGAGATTGATTCCTACAACACGTTCTATGCTGCCATCAAGGGGGAAATCACGGGTGAAGGTATTCTGGACATCGGGTATCGATTAGTGGGTCGGTTTCTCACCGTCCCGGACTCCAGAAATGACGTTGAAGCCGAACCTGATTTCGTGCTGTATGACGGGTCAACGCTGTTGCTTGTTGAAGTCAAGTCCGGGAACAACATCAGCAATAGAACGATTGAGCAGATGGAGCGGTGTGCTGACCTCTCTATCGAAGCGGCACAGGATTTCTTGAAGGATACCTCACTCACTGACCCAGACCTTGATCCGAACGATCTCCGAAAGGTCCAGCCGTGTATCGTTTTCTACAATGAGGTGATTGCGGAGTGCCGGGAACACCAGTCTTGCGTAGACGCGCTGGATGAACTTGGGGAACACGCGGCTGTTCTCACGCAGGAGAAGGGCGACACACTTCAACTTGACTCTGGACGGGTCGTTGACAAGGAACTGGAGGGTACACTTTCGTCCGGTCTTCAATTGCCGGAAGCACCTGACAAGAATATCTACCTGACTGAAGGGGTCGAACTAGAATGTTTGGCGTTTTCTGTGTGTCATGATTGTGTCGTCAACAACATGGCCCACGGAAGGCTGTCGCTCTCTCCGTCTGGAGTCAGGGATCGATATCAAAATCGAGCGCTTCCGATGGATCGTGTACGGACTGTTCTGCGGTTTCTTGACGAGGTTGGTGCCTGCCGGGAAGCTGACGACGGCGAGTATGAATTCACACAGGCTCACCTGGGGACGATTGTATCGGTTCAGGAGTATTTGGCAGAAAAACCTGTAGAGGAGTGGATCGACGATGATTCGGACTCTCAATCTGGCCTTGACGAGTTCATGTGAGTTAAAACGATAGACATGAACTACCCATGACTAACAAGATTCCCGACGACTATCCGCACTTCTGCTCCATCTGTGGCGATACCTTCAACGGGATTCCCCACACGACCTATGCCAATCCCGTCTGTGATCACTGCGATAGTCGGGCAGTATCGGAACCAGGAGTGCCCGCTCGACAGGGAGACAATCCGGTCTTCATCGACGGAATTCGCTGTTTCCGCCGGTACAAGATGGGCGGGTGGTTATCCCAACGTGACACCCTCGGTTGCGACGACTACGACGAATTCTACGATACCGGCTCTGTTGAAATCCTTCGGTACTGACAAGAGTCAAGTGCTGAATACAGGGCGCGCATGCAGCAGCTCCTCGAAATAACAGGGGCTTCGTGAGGTTGGTCGCTGTACTAATTCTAGTGAGTCAACCCCCTGATGGGAAATAATATTACCGAGGCGTAACAACCTGAGACGTATGGAAGAATGGTATATAACAGCTTATTTTGACCGGGATAGCCGCGTACCTGCCGACGATGTACCGACATTAAATGAAAAAGTATCCGGCGGTACCGTATTTATCGATTCACGTGATACTCTTCAAAAAAAGAAATTTTTGGATGACGGAATAACACGCTATTTGGGTACCCCTTATCAAAGGACTAGAAGTAAGTTTCTCGGGATTGGTTCAGAGAAAGTTGATATGTATTTAGAGATCGAATTTGCCCCTGTAATGGCCTCTAATCCACCTGATGCAGTTATTGCCTTAGCAAAAAATGAAAAACCAAGTCATTCAACATCGTCAGCATATTCAGGATCCTCAACTCATGATAGTGACTTTGACTTATTAAAAAGGGCATCGGTGTTCGAGGTTGGAACAGAGATACTTCCAAGAAGTGACTTCGACTTCTCCCAAATCTAGCACTGACATAGAGAAACCACACCGACTCTTGGCTGAATCTTCTTGTAGATGGTACTGATTTCACCCTCTGTATCTCGCACGACACGCGAAACCTATCACGATCTGAGGATTTCAACAGAGCCGGTCAGAAGTGATTAACCAGGAGTTCTCTGACCCTCTTGAAGGAAAACTCACAGCCCACTTGGAGCGCGTCGATAAGTCTGGTTCGCCTTCGGACTGGGAAATCTACCGGTGGGTCACGTTCGATCCGTTCTCCGGCGATATAACCGAATTCGACGACCGAGATAGCTCCCAACAGACTCTCGGAGACTACGGACCGCCGGAGACAGCGGTAGAACAGATAAAGGAGGCCGAATCAAAGTTCGTCGAGGATCGGACTCTGCCGGAGCAGTGGTTCGCCTGGTTCAAGAGCTTCAACTCGCAGATGGGTGGGTGTCGTGCAGCGATGGATCATCCGAAGCTTGACCGCTATCTATACAGTCGAGAGCATTCTTTGATCGGGGTCCTTCGGGGACTCGAACACCGCGATTCCGTATACAGCGATATTCTGGAACTAGCGGTGGACACAGAGGAAAACGAAACCACCGCCAAACTCAGGTATCGGGTACCCGGAGATCGGATAAAGGCGGCTGACGATTTCACTGACTTATGTCTGCAAACTGCTCTTCGCGTAGTAGAATACATGGTGGAGACGATGAGTCACCTCGACTTCGATCACCCTATGAGCGACACTATGGAGGTTACTGAAATCGACGAAGTCGAAATTATCGCCTATGCCTACTCTCAAGTAGTATTCGGGCTGGGCATCTCATTAGATTTGGCCGAAGACATCGTGTACAGCAATCTTAGTAGGGGTGCACTACAGGCAACTGCAACATGGTGGAAGAATGATAATGAATGATAGATGAATTCATCTGTTCCTCGCTTTTGCAGAGTGGCAGGAGAAGGTGTTACTCCGTGGACTATGTTCATCTATGTCTTCTGTCTCTGACTTTATTTTCCTTCGATATCCTCCTACCCTGTGTCAATAATTAGTTATTCACCAATAGTGAGATTTTCTATACGGTCTGACAATAATTCAAAGGCGACCTTATCTTCTTCTTTGGTTCGGCCTCCAGTGATTACAACTTTTCCACTACTGAATACTAATAACACACATCGACTCTCTGATGGTCGAAAAACGAGCCCTGGAAATTGTTCCGGTTCATACTCTGTTTCTTCTAAGCCAAGTCCTACTGCTAACGTGCTCAAGTCAATTTTTTGTTCTAAATCACCTACCGCGACCACATTCTTAACCTCAAGAGTTGCATCCTCAGCAGGTAATCCATGCCCAGAAAACACCTTTAAAAATTTATCATTCACTTCAGACATCTCATCAAAATCATTTCCACCTCGAAGAATATATTTTCCAGATACGTATAATATCAATAATTCTCCGCCCTCTTCAAAGCGAAAAAATGCTGCATTCTGCTCTGGATTGTAATTGGAAATAGGGAGCGACACCTCAGCTGCCAACTTCTGAATATCAACTTCCCGATGGAGATCTCCAGATGCAGATATACTTACTACTTCAATATCGGACTCAGTCATTGGATACAGGGGGTACTGGATAGCGAGGGATAGTTTTTGCTCATTCCACTATTAGAGATCGTGGACTTGATTTCGCCTTCCCGCTTGGGTATAGAGTTGGTTCTTCTATAAATTGAATTTTGGCAATACGTTGTTAGAAAGGCAGACCGTGGATTAAAAGTCCTTTAGACTTCCTTGTCGGGCTTCATCATCGTCATCATCGCTGCGGAAGACATCAGTATTTAGATCTAGATCAAGCAAGTCGCCTGTATCGCCAGCAGCGAGATTACGGGCTATCTCCCAATCCTCTTGATCATGAGGAAGGACGCGGAGGAGGGCTTCAAGTGTGGCTTTGAATGCGGGATCAGAACCACAGTTCCGGTCATTCAGCCAATTCCAAGCTTCTGTTGCTCCTTGGGCATCATAGACATGCATAGCAGCGTGTACTTTGTCTAGAGCAGTGGAGAAAGAAAGGGCATCTGGATCAACTGGTTTTCGCCCGGACCGATTGTCGGGATCCTTGTTTACATCTTGAACGCGATCTCCATGGGGTCGAAGGAGAATGTCACCGCTACGTTTTCTCCACATACGGTTCGTCTTTTTCAGTGAATCGACGTCTTCACCGATTCCAACCGCCAAACGACGCCCCTCATCATAGGGGAATCTCTGAGCCTCAAAGACGAACCATGAAAGTAAGTACCACTCCGTCTTGGGATCAACCTGACGAACACCATCGTTTAGGTATTTATCGATGAAGTAATCACGTACTGCTGAGCGAGCCTCGTCTAGAGCAGTTTGAGGTGTGACTTCCTTCCCTTCATCATCAACAACTGGGTATCGAGTTGTGAATACCCTTAGTGTCGGCCCGAAAGACGCTAAGATCATATCGACCTTGGAGAACTCAGCGTTTTGAGTATCTAGTTGTTCGGCTTTCTTTCTTGCTACCTTTCTCGTCTCATGCTTCACATCTCCCCATAGAGTACTCTCATTCTGTTCAGTGGACCTCTTTTCACCTGTGAGGAGGATTGTGCTGTCGGCCGTATTCTTTCCACTAGAACGGATACGATAGGAACTTTCGGTGCTAATTGGGTGAGTCGCAGTAATCACGAAGCCAGATTTGATCAAAGATTTCGTCAGAGTGTCCCATGCTTCAGTACTTTTGTGAGTGAACATCATCGTGAGTACCCCATCACCAGTCAAAACGCGATGGATGTCTCCAAATATGTCTGACATTTTACCTTCATAGTCATCTTTGGCCATTTGAGCCTTTGATTCATCATCACCGGCGAGACCCTCAAATCGCTCAGGATTAGCTACTGCCTCTTCTTCCTTTTCTGTCAACTCATTTGTGAAGAAGCTGGGGTAGACATCACCAAGATACTCTTTCATCCATACGTAGAAGAAATCCGCCATCTCAGCATACATCATGCTATCGTAATAGGGCGGATCAAAGACAACGGCGTCAACAGAATTATCGTTAAGAGATAAATTCGCAGCATCATTCTGAAGAACCGACACCTTAGCGTCACTGTGGCCGGATAATTCCCTCAACTCTTCGTAGACTTCAACCATCGAATCCAAGGCCCATGTATAACCCAACTCCTCAACTAGTGGATTACCTTCTGCAAAACTCCATTTGAAAGCGTAGTCTGCTCTCTCAAAGGAGTGACCAATCTTAGCATCGCTCGGTGCCCAAGCGCACATCCGGCTATTGTAGTCAAGTAGCTTGTCGGCAGCGAATGTTAGATACGTCACTATAACTTCAGCTACTGGCTCATCATATTCCTCATATATCTCCTCCTTACATTGTGAGAACTTATCTAAGAACGTATGATGGGCAAATATCTGCCTTGGAGCGAACATATCTCTCCATTCAGTTAACCCGTATCTCCGAGCTTGATTCGTATTCAGTCCTACTGGTACCTCCTCACGGAGGAAGGAGAACAATTCAGGATCAGAACTTAGTTTCTCTCGAATTTCGCCGATTATTTCATAATCGTCCTCATTCGGAGAGCGGAAATTCCCTCTATCCCCGGTGTGGTCATCACGGTACTCAACGGCATAGATTACTTCCTTAAGATTCTCCTCACGGGCGGATTGTCTCACCTCATCTTGTTCAATCGTGACATTACATTTTAGACACTCAGCTTTTCCATAGGAAACCGTTCCAGAAGTCGGATTAAACTCATCGCTAGTGACGTCTTTTGGTAGAGTCACAACCTCAAACGAGACATCACCATCGTCATTAATAGAGGGACGAGCGGCAACACCCTCTTTCTTTCCAGATACCTTATCTATCCACCAGTTGGGACTCAGTGGAACATCTGATCCGCAATCTGGACAGGAGATTGTATGTGTCCAGAGATAGTGAACTGGGGTTCGACCTTGTTTTGAATTAGGATAATACTCTTCCAGCTCGTCTTTACTTAGTGAAAGAATACGTTCGCCCCATCTCCGGATATCCCCAGATAGATCTCCATCTACTCGTGGATGTTGTAGAACTGATTTGAGTATAGTGGAAGGAACTGGATTCAGTTCATTAGCAATAGTTGGAAGGTCATACCGCATACTTTCGAATGGGATTGCCCCACCCCCAGCAGTCGCGTCAAGTACGGTTGGAAGTTCGCCACCCCACGTTTCCTTTATCAAATTGTGGAGTTCCTTCCTGCTTTCACCAGTGGGTGTGTTTTTATACGATTTCCTGTACCCCATATGGTCGTAAAGCAAACCGGACCGATCCTGGCGGGATCTCCATTTTTCTTGAACATGGGATGAAATAGAGGATCCCGGTGCAAGATTATCTGGGTCAATGCACATCCACTTCAGTAGCTTATCATTGTCAACTGACTCTGGTAAAACCGAACTTAGAATAGCAGCCCTAGAAGCCGGAGTTGGCCTCCTGGCGAACCAAACGTGGATATAGTTTTGGGGAGGTAAGTCCGAGTAGTTGTCTCTTTCCCGTTGATTCTCAATCCCAATTGTCCGGATAGGGATCTCATCCTGTATCTTCAGCGATGCTGTACGTCGTGCGTCTTCTTGTAGTTCTTCACTCATATTATTGACCTCCCGAGAAGAGTACTCGTAGTGCTTTTGCTCCATGCGGCGACGTAGGAGCTCGACATTTCGCGTACCAGTAGTAACACTCTTCAAGACTCATCCGAGCTACACCCCGCGAAAGTGCTCGCATTCTATCGACTCTTTTCAACGGTTTTACTCCGATGAATCCAAGAGCTATTCGTATTCCAGCGGCCTCATTCAATAGCACGGTTGAGTTTCCAGTGCCAGTGACTTTTGATGGTTGAATGCCTGTTTCGCTAAGTGACTCATCTAACAATTGGAGGATGCTCCGAAGGCGAGCCCCAGACAATCGCCGAATCTTCACGGCGACCCAGTCGTCCCACGTCCAGTCTTCGACACCATCAGCGTCGTCGCCGATGACCTCATCGAACGGCATGGTTTTCGAAGCTTGCTGGCGACGACGTTCGAGGCGGCGACGTCGAGCGTCCGCCTGTCCAGTGGGCAGCAGCTCGTATAGCGTCAGCGTCACGTCGTTCCCATCCTCGTCCCGCACGAGGGCGAACGTTGGACGCCCACCGTAGACGCTACTCCCGAGCGCGAACGACTCAGTCTGTTCCTCGTCGTATTGAATACTCATCCTTCGTCCTCCTCGACGTCGCTCGGGCCTTTCGCCTGCGTACGGACAGTGATGTTCGTCCCGTCCAGCTCGTCACCAAGTTCGGCCAGGATGTCGTCTTCTTGGTCCGTGATAGCTTCGGGTTTGTCTACCTGCCACTTAAACTTGAGTTCTATGCGTTTCTCGCCACCGGCACGGCCGCTGAACCCTTCAGGGCTCTGGTTGAGCGTCGTGAACGCCTCCAGCGGTCCGTTGAAGTCCGCGCTGAAGTTCGCGTCGCCGTCACCCATGTTAGCGCGGCTTTTGTACGTGAGATCCACCATGATGTCCTCGCTTCGAGACTTCAGCGGGGAACGCTGTGCGACGAACGACCCATGCTTGAACGGTTCGTCGCCTTCGATCTCGACGATGAGTGACGACACGCCCGGCGTCGAGTCGCCTCCTGCCTGAGAGACTGCATGACTCCGAACTTCTGTGAAGGCACGCTTCGCGGCCATCGACCCCGTCGATTTGCTCCAGGGCTTCGAACCAGTTCTCTTGCACTCCTCGCACTTGATCGGCTCGTCCGATTTGGTCGTGCTCTCAATCGTCGTCCCGCATTCACTGCACGTCGCTGGTTTCGACCGGCACTCCTCACAGAGGGAGTGCGGGCTGTTCTCCGGAAGTTCCGCGCCGCAGTTGTCACACTCTGTGGCTTTCGGGGGTTCGATCTCGTCGCCGTGCTGTTCGAGGAGAGCGTCGATACTCTCGAACAGCTCGTACTCATCGCCGATCTTGACCTGTGAGTCGTTGATCGACGTCGTGACATCCGGTGAGTCGGGGAGCGGGCGGTCGTGTTTCCAGTTCTCAGGCTGACTCTGTGCGTTCCAGTAGGTGGTTCCCGTTTCACTGTCCCAGTACGCGTATCCGTGATCCGAGACCATTCGAGCAATGGTCTTTCGCAGCGGCTTCGTACTTAAGAGGAAGGGTAGACCCGGTTTTCGGGCGAACTGGGCTTCGAGTGCTCCGGTCGTCATCCGTACCTTCTGGCTCTGCCAGAGTTTCTGCTCGAACCAGACCTTGCCCTTGGGCTGGTCGTCGTCCCGGATGATGCGGTTCATGTCTTCCATCGTCGTCCGGACCGCATCGACGAGCTTCGTACCGCCGCCTGCGTCCACAGAGGTGATCGTAACGTGTGTGAGTCCGTCGTCGTCAACGTAGAACAGGTGCCGATAAACGTTACGAACGCTCTCCCCGAGGAGCCCACGTGCCTCGTCTTCACGCTCGCGGAGTTCCTGAAGTTGTTCGTCGGAGAGATCTGCAGTCTGCCGGGAGTCGTCACGGAGGTCCTCAATTGCCTCCAAACGAGTCGCCTGGTTAATGGCGTTCTCCAACAGCCCGGAGTCGGGTGCGAGGAAGAGGACGTAGTTCTTGTACGACCGACTCTGGATCTTTCCGCCGTGTTTCGCGGCGGTCTTCTCGTAGAGCTGCTGGATCTTGTCCGATACCTCCGTTTGCTTCCCTCTTTCCGTTCGAACCGGTGCCGAAAGCATATGCATCACGGAAAGCGTCGGACGCGATGCCTTGTCGCCGATGTCGGCAGGTTCCTCAGGAAACATTTCTATATTGAACCCACCACTACCGACTTCCCGCTCTAGCCGTGCTTCGAAACGGCTGCGGGCTTGCTCTTCGGCGGTATTCTGAATCCGTTGATCGATGATCCGAATGAGGTTCGGCTCCGCCTTGAATCGAATCTGATCCTCGTCGTAGAGATAATAACAGGCGACATTCATATCGTCGCCGCCAAGATTCTTCAGCGCGTTATCGTAGTGATCGAAAGAGATGTCAGGATGGCCGATCGCCTCATTGAGTGCGCGCCGAGAGACGCCTGACGCCCGATCGCCGAAGGCAAGGCTGTTCCAAAGGACAGTAGTCGTGATGTGCGACCCCAGTGCCGGGATTCCTTTTTCGGTCCACTTCTTGTCTTCGAGTTGCGCGTGAGCGTTACTATCTCGGTTGTAGATGTCCGCAGTAACCGCAGCACTGAGATCGACGAACTCGAAGAGAGTCTGGTTCAGTGTCGCTCGGATACTTCCGTCCGGTGCGTCGTCTGCAGGCGTCAGATCGTGCAAGCGAACGAAATGGCGATCATACTGCGTTGGCTTGTTACTCCAGAGGTAATGGACGGCACGACCGAGAAGCTTGAGTGCACCTCGTGTACGCTGGAAGTCCGGAATCGTGTCGATCTTCTCCGTGAGTGTTTCCGTAACCGTCGGATGGAACGGGAACTCACGCTCAAGCTTCTCCCGGTGCTGGTCGCTATTTACTTCCTGTGGGAATTGGCGAGGTGCATCGTCGTAGAATTGGAGATACTTCTCGGCGATCTCGCTGCCTGCGTCGAAATCGATCTCGTCGAAGAGTCGATGTTGGAGGACCGCCCCGACCTCGGTTTCACCCGTTGGAGTGATGATCTTCTGCTGACGGACGACGACTTGATCAAGTTCATCGACAATCCCACGAATCTCCTCTGCTTCTTCTGAGAACGCTGAATCAGCAACGCTGTAAATTACAGTCAGCGAGTCGTCCTGAGCAGCGGTGGTGAGTAGCTTTTTAATGAACGAAACGGTATGGCTCGCAAGGGTAGCGTCTCCGAGAGATTTTGAGGATCCGTCTTCGAGATATTCCGCGATCTCGTCAATGAGGACAAGAGACGGCTGGTCATTGAGCTCCAAGAGATCCTTTAGTGTGTTTGTCCCGGGTACGTCGTATTCCCGATCGTAGCTCTCTATCTGCCGGTATCCCTCGATACCGAACAACTGGTAGGCAATCTCTCCCCACATCGTGTTCGTATCAGGAGCTTTCGGATCAGATCGGCTGCTCCGAGCACTCTGGGCGTCAACGTGTCCGCCAACGAAAACAGCGGTGTTTACTTCCAGCCCCTGATCAGCAGCAGTTGTATAATCCGATGAGAGATCGTCTTTGTCTACGAATCTCGTGAGGTCGTCGATTGCAGATGGATTTGTAGCAAGGTGGTAGGAGGCGATCAGCTGGTGGGTCTTCCCTCCGCCAAAAGTTGTGTCGAGACAGAGAATACTACTCTTGTAGCCGTGTGAGTTTCGTCCGTCCGCGCTCAGGAACCGCCCAGTGAGGTTGCTCAGTAACGTCGAGAGCCCTTCAGTAGGATACGTCGTGTCAAAGAATTCGTCTGTATTCCTGTATACAGACGCTGCTTCCTCTGGCTCATGGGCGACCGTAGCCAAATTAGCAGCGAATTGCTCTTCTTCTAACGTCCCGTCGATGACATCGGATCGAGGTTGGCACGCCTCGAAGAGCGGGGTTATCTCTTCCTTCTGTGTACTCATGTATGATGAAATGTGTTCGTCACATCGTCTTAAAGCTTCCAACCTGCGTGATTGCAGGATTGGGGTGGATGACTGTGTTGAAACCCTTAGACTATGATATATTTTCGACTTCGTACTGAATACAACACACACACACATCTTACATTGGAGTCATTATGGGTCAAAATATCCAGATCCAGATAGCGATGTATTTGAAGATATTGTCCCAACAGTGGGCAAAATAGATGATAAAGTGCATCGTAATGATGTTCCTGGAATAAACCTTGGCTGGACCTCACCTCAGCAGACGAAGAGTAATCAAACAATAAGTGAAGATCTCAAAAAGTCAGGAGACGCGATGAGAACACGATGGTCATAATGTTTGATCGATTGAAAAAAGTGGTTGGTGCTGATCTCAAATACTCGTGGTTTACGGTTGATGAGCTTCGTACCGGAATTCGATTAGCACTGGACAGAATCTACCCGCCCTGAATATATTAATATCTTTGTCAGTAAATATTATAATTTATTCACATTCGATCAGGTTCTGATTGTGTTTTTAGTTGATAAAGCTCAACTTTTTTTGATGCGTTATCTATCGTTGCCGGGGCACAGCCGAGATTTTTTGCTGCCTCTTTTTGAGTCATCCACCCATCTATGTAATGCTGTAGCACGCGTCTAATTTTTGCATAATCATCTGTTGGTCGAAGTCGTCCTCCCCAACTTTCAGTTCCGATCGGGGGGCGTCCTCCATCCCATTCGACTCCTGTGATGAGATCGTGGCCGCTAATCTTATTCCCAATTAACGCTTCAACAACTCGTTTAGTAGTGGAGTTCCACTCGCGTTCAATGTTGATTTTGTCTCTGACCCAGGTTATTCGGCAATTTGTTTTTCTCGTTGCTGCTTCAATCGCGTCTGCGCTGGAGTCGCACGCGCTCGTAAAGACGATCCAGGTTTTTTCGTGATCTTCATACTCGGGTGCTTCGAGTAGTAGATCCTGTTCATGATCTAAGTCATGACGTCGTCTTGTGATTAGTTGTGCTGATTGTTCGTAGTTCGGAAGTTGTATTCTCCAATGTTCCCTTGGTTCGTCTTTGTTTGCGTTCGTTGCGAGATCCCAGAGCCCTCGCGGGTCGATATCCATGCCTGAGATTCGTCGTTCTAAATAATCGATTGCGTCTTGAATTTTGTTGTAAATTTCTTTATCGTTCCGACCTTCGACGTAAATTATTATTTGTTCTTGTCTCATACTTTACCCTTTATTTTCTTCGATTATGAAACTTCACCTCCGATTCAAAAACCCGCCGGGTTTGTGAGCGTCTTAAAAACTTTTTAACCCATTTTGAGTAGACATGTATATAAAGAAAAAAAGTTTTTAAATTTAAAAACTTGGGGTAAATTTCCTTAGATGGTCTGGGGTATAGAAGATTTTGAATCGTGTTTAGCATTCATGCTCGTCTAGTGGTTCGTGTTTTATGTTTGTTTTATTACTATTATTTCGTATTCTATTTACAGTGCGATTCACCCGTTTTCTCGGTTAATTGATTCATGATCACAAATCGGGTTGAGTGTCGGAGTGTTGTGATAGGTTTGATTCTGAGATCATCACTGAATGTCGCTATTGTTTATACCTATCTCGTAAAAAATAATCAATTTAGTTCACGGGAGTTGAATGTTTTAACCCCGGTTGGTTTGTCGTCGTTATGTTCATCAATTCCCTAACGAGTCTAAGTGTTTTTCTCCAGCTTCAACCTTTGCGCGTTCGATTCTCCAGTCATCGTTATCGAATTTGACGTCGTAATTTGCTTCGCTGCGTTCAAGGATGCTTTGGATCGACGACTGTGGGACTTCGAAGAATTCCGCGGTTGCTGTTTTTTCGCGTCCTTTTCGAACCTCTTTGATGAAGTTCACTACTCTTGCGTGCTCAATAGGTTTTTGATAAAGCATCCCTTCAGAAACACCGTATCCGAGTGGAGGTCGTCCGACGTGTTTGCCGTTTGCGATCGCGTCATCGATCCCGGCTTGCACGCGGTCAATGATCATTTTTCTTTCAGCGTCTGCGAACACAATCATGAGGTTAAGCATGAGATCGCCCATCCAGTCGTCATTATCGATCGTGCTGAGGGGTTGTTGCACACAGTCTAAATCGATGTTTTTGTCTCTAAGTTCTTCGACGAAACTTACCAACTCGCTGAACGAGCGGCCTAAACGGTCGATTTCGGTCGTCACGACCGCGTTATAATCATCTATATCATCTCGTAAATCCTGATACTGTTCGCGCTTGTTGTTCGACCCGCTGTCGATATCGACGTACCATGTTATGTCCTCGGTGTTGTAGTTGTTGAGGATCGCTGATCGTTGTCTGTCTGCGTCTTGGTCGGTTGTTGATACTCTCACGTACGCGGCTATGTTTCGTGTCATCGTTAAGAATAAATTTGAGCTGTTTACTGTTGTTGTTCGGCTTCTGCGTGCAGGTCTTTTGGTTCTGTAGGGCATTTTGTCGCTCGGCACCAGCTACTATGTTCTTTGCCGCACGAGCAACGGGGTTGGTGGGTTTCTTCGGGCTCCTCTCCAAGTGCGAACCAAAAGTGACTGGTTGTGACGCTAGGTATCCCTGGAGGTTTGTTGGCTGCAGACGCGCTTCCTGCTCGAATCGAGTAAGCTACGTGTTCATCCAGATCGTCCATCTCTTCGATCGCCTGTTCTATTGTTTCGAATACTGCTTCGATCTTTTCTCCGTCGTATTGATATTCTGTTACCATACATTATTTTAGTCCACTTTCGCATATAAAGTTTAGATATAATATTATTAGTATGATAAACTCTTGTTTATCTTATTTTGTTTAAGCCAATAACTCGGTATCCCTAGCCGTCGCAGAGTTGATCTGCAGCTTCTGCAATCCCGTTTGGGACCAAGCAAACCGACATACTAACCCGAAATAAGGACCAGAAAAAAGGCTACAAAAGAAATTGGCACAGTGATTTTACACTAGGAGAACGAATACACAAAGATAGCGAACAAATCGTTTACAAGCGGCTTCATGCGCTCGTCAACTACCATGGTTGCGAAACAATAGGCAGAATCAGTCGCTGTCACGGGGGTCTGAGACGAGACCGAATAATCGTGTAGAGTCATGCACGACTCTGACGTAACCCGCAGCTTGGAGCACCTCAAGACGGTTATAGATCGTATTGCGACTGTAGCCGGTCTCATCAACGATCAGCCCCTTGGTTGCACGCCCCTCTTTTAGGACGTCAAGAATGGCCTTGTCCGCGGGGCGTAGATCATACTTGTCCATCTGATTGGGCAATCTAATTGTGCAAGAGCTATGTGTAAAGTAACCACTCATACGCATACTAACACCCTATTCTACATGTTCAGTATAGATGTGCATAATGCATAAGAAATAAGTAGATGGCCATCACAGTTGAGAACGTAATGACGAATCAGACTGAGTTCCCCTATTACCACGGAGCCTGCAATGAGATTTGACTCCGTCTGGAGTAGCGCGGTTCGAGTCCGCGCCGGAGCATACCCGCCGCTGGAGCAGCGCGAGAAACTCCCACCCACCAACGGCGGCAGTCGGGGGCCGACTGTCAGCAGGCCGTGGAGAGGATCGTGCTCTGGGTTCGATTCCCGGGCGGGCACTAAATGACTGACAACTACCTGCTGCAAGACCCAATATATAGCAACCAGTGGCAAGGAGAGTAATCTGTGTAATGGTGCTCATTATAACAACCTACTGCCGGTCATGCGGAGAATACGTCTACTGGGCCTATACCAACGGTGAGATTCAACCTCGATCTCAACAGGGTTGTCCGAGCGAAAATTGCACCGAGGTTCACGAAATCATAGCGAGAGAATTCTCTGAAAAAGAAGTGAATGAGTCTAACCTAGCGGACAAGGTCATTGGCTGGGAGCCCAGCGAATAATTAACTCAAGCTGGATTTTCTCAATTGATTTGTTGAGATAGTACGTTGATGAACAATATATTCATGCTGACAAAGAAAACACAATGGTAGAACTTGTATACGAATGTCGCGGATGTAAAGAAGCGATCGTGTGGGAATACGATGGAGATGAGCAAAAGAGAATAAAGAATTGTAGCTGCGTTGAAGACGCTGGTATGATATTGCATACCATTTGGTGATCCAGAATAGCTACCTAACTCTCTTCAGTTGTTGTAGTACTATTTCGCTCAGGTGCGGTCAATTAGCAATTGATGATTTCGGGCTTCCAGATATCCTGAACCATCTCAGAAAACCTTATTCGTTCAAAAAATAGGACCTTTCTCTTGCTTTTTTGTTAATGAATTTGTTAGTCTGGTTTAACATCTCATCAGGGGCTGTTTTAGCTTCTACAAGTCTCCAGTGACGTGATTTATCCCCGAAATAAATATTCATTCGCCGCCGTGGGGAGGAACCTTCTATAGCCGAGCGTGAGATAGATTCATAAGAAGCAGTCATGCTTTCAGTATCATAGTCTGCATTTTCTTGTACAAGATGAACGAAATAGTCAGTGGCAACCAATGTACCGTACCGGTAATTAATCCAGTGATTTTTAAAGTCAGGATGGTGATGGGAAACTAACCAATTCTGTGAGTTTGACTTAAGTAACGATATGTAATGAGGTTGTTCGAAATCATAAAGAATATCTAGGATATTTGGGTAATATTTCATGTCTCCTGTTAAACGATCGGCAGTAACATATTTTTGTTCTGCATTTGCAGAGAGTTTTTTTAGCACGTCTTGTCTGGTCCATAATCCAAATAATTCATGTGTCTGTTTATAATTATTGTTTGTATTATATACCAAGCGATTAATGATTATCCTTGATGTCACTTGCTCACCTTATCGGGATTAATACCTCTGCCCGATAGGTTTCATTCCATCCCCAGTACTGTGTCATAAACGGTTCTAGAGATCTGATAGATTGAAATTACTGCCAGTTATACTTCCTGTTTCTAAGTCACAAATGAATCTATTATCTAATTTAGTTTAGAAATCGACCAAATAGTTCGATTCGGGCCGGGATGGTAGTGAGGCTGTGAGGTCGAAAAAATGTTCTCCAAATAATCCTCATTATTTTCCAGCGAGCCGTTCCACAGTAGGTCAACTGTCTTTAGTGGTAAATTTTCTATTCGTGTATATGGATACATTCTGAGAATTTGCTCAAAATTATTACGCCGGTGAATTTCTTGAGTGTATTTCTGAACTATATCGCTGCTTGTCTGCTTTCCAATTATTTTTTCAGGTAGCCCAAATTCGGGGAGCTGATTAATGAGACTATCATCAGATGCTAAGAAGCAAATCCTTTTTTCAATAGACTGCCAATCACTCCTTTCGAAAACTCGTTTAATGTCATAGCTCACATGAGACTCTAATCCGTCTAAGAGTGTCTCATCACTATCGGGAATTTCTGGGTGAGGAAGTGTATAAATATGACATGTGCGATGACTTTCATAGCTGAATTCGTTGCGTAGATTTGATCGAGAAAAACCCCTTAGAATTCGTTTGAGGAGAACCCCGTATTCTTCGTCAATAATATAATTGCAACGTAGACGACGGGTTTTATCATTTAGAACGAGATCTGCCCTCAAATCTACTGCCCAAGAATATGAAGTGCTGACGTCGCCAGCTAAAAAGTTGATTGTGGTGTATATCGGTTTTGAATGGAGATGCAAAACATCATTCCACAATTGTCTATCGTTAGAGACAGGCCGTGAGAGTCCAGTTCTCTCGGATCTAAATTGACCAACCGTTCTGGCGAGGATGGGATGGCTGAGAATTCTACGATGAACTTGATTAGTCTGTTTGGATAGAGTTGATTTTGAAACACCATAGTGCTCCGTGAGATCAGTCGTGTTGAAGCCGTATTCAAATCGGAGCAAGTAACGTTCGGCTGCTTTGGGACCGATTCCGCTGACGTCTGATATGAGTGTTTCAACCGTTTCGCTACATTCGTCTTTTGCCTCTTTTAAGCCGGTGTCAAGAGAGACATCTGGTAAGATGTCTTCGACAGGTCTCTTGAACTCTTTTGGCGAGAATTTTTCCATACTCATATGAGCAAAAAAGTCAACCAGTATTGAAAAAGTTTGCCACTGTGAGTAAAATATTATCAACCAATCCACTACCAATTTCAATTTTAGCAGTGTTGTTTGACTTCATAGATCAAACTTGGGACAAGATTTATAAGAAATTAGTTGATATGAACCAATGAAGGAGTCAAATCATGCGGTCAGAATGAATGCTGTCGGGGTGCATTTGTTTGACAACGAGCTGCACCCCACAGGTCCTGGCCGCAGCTGACTCACTTCATCACAGTAGCAACCAGAACAATGATACAGAACACACCAACTAACAAATCGGTTTCGGGGTGGATCTCATGATCCCTCCAGAAGGACCAGAAGAATTCTCCCCTTCTGAGGCGGGAGAGTACTGGATTAGGAAGCGAAAGCTCGACCACACAGAGAACACAATTCACTCTAACAAGAAAGACATCGAGCCATTTCTCATGTGGAGCGCAGAAAACGGGTTCGAGCAGATGAGTGATCTCACAAGTTGGAGTATTGAACGATATGATAATTATGCACGCGGGCGTGAGGATTGGGGTAAAATCACGGTCAAGAACAAACTACAGTGCTTGAGACAGTTCTTGGAATTCTTCGGAAACAAAGGGGCCTTCGACGAATACTTGCATCCATTCGTGGATGTTCCAGATCTCGACCGATCAGAGGAAGTGAATACCGAAAAGTGGGATAAAACAGACGCCCTCCCACAGATCCAGTTCATGCGGCAATCTCCGAAGTGGTACGGTACATTTGGCCATGTAGTGATTGAGATAATCTGGTTCACTGCCCGACGAGTCCAGGCTGTTTCTGGGCTAGATTTGAACGATTACACGAGGTACCCAAATGAAGATGATCCGGCAGATGGACCCTACATTGATTTTAATCATCGCCCGGACTCGGGAACACGTCTCAAAAACGGACTTGACAGCGAAGGCCCAGTCGAAATCTCGGAACACGTGGCAGATGTTCTTGATTACTACATCACACGGGAACGCAACGACAAGAGGGATCAGAACGGACGTGAACCCCTGTTCACCACAAGACAGGGTCGAGCGAGTATAGGAAAGATCCGTGGAGCGATTTACATCGCCACACAGCCCTGCGTTCGAATGGCTTGTCCACACGGGCAGAACGAGAAAAAATGCGAGTACCGAAAGCGTGATCACGCGAGTAAGTGCCCGTCCTCTCGCTCACCTCACCGACTTCGAACTGGGTCGATCCAGTGGCAGCTAGATCAAGGCATTGCTATCCAAGACGTGTCAGACAGAGTGGATGCGAGTGAAGATACGATCAAACGTCACTACGACGTTCCTGATGACCGTGAAAAAATGGAAAACCGTCGTCGTAAATACACCGGAGTTCTTGAAGACTCGATTGATGACTCCGATGATCCGACAGACAAGACCGAGTCTGAGACTAGCGACGAAGACGACCCCGGAGCAAGTTCCTGAAGATTAACAACATGATGACCCAACGACAGACAAAACAAGAAAAGATCTGTGGCACTTTGTACCATAGCCTGCCGAAATCGACCACGAACAGGCCACAGACCGCCCAAAAACGACTGGTTCAAATCCCTCCGTCCCCATTTGTTTTACTGACACTCATTCGGCAAGTGAGAGAGATCGGTTGATCGTCGGAGGGATTTAAAACAGGGAGCGAACGGAGTGGGCGACTGTAGTTCACAATCTCC
>LFCJ01000306.1_pt1 | contig 29522 bp, 27 predicted proteins | sample 643141 | NCBI WGS metagenome assembly LFCJ01 (sample SAMN03766243, study PRJNA286221) | soda lake metagenome | biome: soda lake; feature: Kulunda steppe; material: water; isolation source: sample B1-Br-g2 brine of Lake Bitter-1 | place: Russia: Kulunda steppe | collected 2010-07
AAGGTTAACCGGCAGACAATTAACAATCGACTATGAGATTCGAAAGAGCAACTGGAATATGACTAATTGATACACCTAGTAACGGTTAGCATATTGTCCCTTCGGAGGAATGATGAAACCTACCTGAAATAGTGCTTTCGAGTGTCAAAGAGATCTAGGAGAGCATCTTTTATATTGAGTCATCCTATGTCTCATTCCATATATCGAGTTCAATCCAATGGAAAATAAGAATCTGTAGATGTGTTTTTTCATAAAAACAGTCACCAGATGGGTTTTCCGAAGACGGATTCTGAAACAATTCCTTACCCGGGTTGGGCAATATAGTCGTTTGGGAATCGCATTTTCAGAAACTTTGCGGTCAGTCTCTCTGCTCTTTCAGCTGTCCTATAGTTCCTGAACCAGCCGATTTGAAGAAGTCGAACAGGGCGGTAGATTGCAGTAAAGTAAGCTCCTTTGGTACCGGGGTGATTCAGATGCTGATGGATTCTCCGAGGGACGTTTTCGGACACACCCACGTACAATATACGCCTGGGATTCCCGAGTTCGTAGTACCGTCTGAGGCTATTATACGAAACTTGATTTTTGAGTGCTAACCCAGCCGAGACAGGGTTATTAAAACACTCAAGCACGTACACGCCATCTGTGAGATCATATTCCCCATCATTATACCGGCTCACACAACGGGCTATCGTCTTTTTTGACGTATCTCGTTGGAGTGGAAAGGGTTGAGTTGTTTCAGTGTATGAACTTTCTGGTACGGTTGATGCGACTCTTCGCCAGACCTTCCGTCTAAACCAGTACTCAGGCTGGTTCGAATTAATGCAAGTATCAAAAGACTCTTGATCGCATTTATTTCGAGTTCCAATATTATTAATCTCGGCTGACATTTACTCACTCTCCTTGGTTTTTTGTGTGAGTCTCATCACTTGATTTTCGAGTTTTAGATATTCCCCAATCATTCAACTGTAACACTGTTACCGGGGAATTTAAGTCGTGACGCACAGTAGACAGTTTATGACCTGCAACCCCCTGATTGATAACCTACAACCCCACGATTGGTAACCTGCAACCATGCCACGCCATGACGATTTACCCAAAAAGCAGCGAAAAGAGGAGATCATAAATCTATTTGATAAAAAGCGAACTCCAGTTCTCACGACCGGCGATATCGTACAGGAATTTGACGTATCTCGGGAAACAATTAATAAAGACCTGGCTGAACTCCTTGATGAAAATGAAAGGCTTGAGATCCACAGAGGTCGCGGCACGAACGTGTACTATCTTGAAGACGCAGTAGGACCGATCTCACAGATTCAGGTGAAGTTTGGAGAGATTTGGCAGAAGTCGGTGATTGGAAAGGCATATATTCTGTCTTTGGTTGGTTTCGGTGTAGTAGGGCTCATTGTAATAATTAGTGCAATAAACATCGCTCAAGGAAATCCAGATGTTGCAGAAGATAATATCAATGAAGTACAGAGTCCGTTTATTATTTCACTGGGTGTCTGGTTTTTTACGACGTTGCTTCTTAAACGTCATTACAAATCTGATTCTATACTGCCATGGAACTGGTAATAATTCAATTAATATATTTCCTGTCGCTTCGAATAGACTGCTGTTCACTGTCTAAACAACCTCGGTTGGAGTGTGGCCATTCACTGATTGATGCGTTCTGTGAAGCTAATAGTGTAGGCGAAAGTGGCGGACTCAGCGCCTGATTGCAGTTTCACAGCCAGTACATGAGGTATTAAAACAGTCAGTCGTAATTCTGAGCGTTTGAAACCACTTTTTGATGAATTTTCGCGTCTTGTGATTAATCCGACCGCTAAGTCCCGATTGTGAAAGTGCAGTCGGATAGCCAAACCGAGGGACGAGAAACACGGGCTTTGAAATATTTGGCTCTGGTGAATCGCTATAGGGCAACGGCCCTCCAATGTTGAGCGGCACTGCAATTGCGTTCGGTACGGCTGATCCGTGGGTTGTATCGTGAGAGTTCTCACCGAGAGCGAGCAGAAGACGACTTCCGCCACGAGTACGGATCGTGCTAGCGTCCCATCCGGGCGCTGTCTAGTGATTCACCAGAGCCGAATATAATAAATGGGCAATCGCCACGCGAGCTATGCCAGAATGTTGCCTTCGACATTTTTCGCTTCGTTGTTTTCATGTGTAATCTGATATAACTGTTCAAGGCCCAAAATATCGCCCCAAGATATTCTGTGAATGTATGGTGAAAAGTAGCCAATGTCAATGTTATAAATCAATCTCATACCCCTGCCAAGAACACATTTTGCAACTGACCTCGTCAGAATCTTTCCACAACCGGGATAGGCTTCCCCCACAACGTGGGCAATTATGTTTTGATCCCCAGGGGTTTTGTTCCCGATATGTGAGGTTGGGTTCGCCCAATAGTGTCCTTTCCAGCTTGTCTTTTATCTTAACAGACTGCTCTATCAGTTTTAGTAACTCAGCCCCATCTATATCCTCTTTTCCACGAAGTTCATTCAAACGTTTCACAATAGGCTTCGCTTTATTACGCTGTGATTCGATCACTTCATCGAATGGCTCAAGATCCTCCTGTTCTAAGACCGACTTTCCAGTCCAGAATGCAGATTGAAGGAGTGTGTACTGATTAAATTCCAGCGTGCGCCGGAGAACAATACGACGCTGAATATTATGAACAGCATCCTTTATTCCATCCTTTTCTACTGTTTGTTGTTGGTCTATCTCAACTCTTTTTGTTTTTTGTTGTCGCCACTTTCTAGAATCTTGATCAAGTATATCCCAAACATATTCTTGGAGAACTGTCCAGTACAATTGCTCAGTTTCCACCTCATATATCATTAAAAAAGATGGTATCTGACGCTGATGAAGGAATAATATGTCATCGACATCAAGAGACCAAACTACTTTACCATTTGTACGAAGGTCATCAGGAGATTGCCCAGATGATTTCAATTGGATATAAAAATCATTTGTAGTCACCTTTGAGACCTCCTGATCATCAATGTTTTTTGAAAGGCTAGCTGCAAAATCAATTCCATAATCATTATCTTGTAATTCGTTGATAACGGCAAATTCACTAAGTTTCTTAAAGAGTTCTCCTTTACCCTTATCATCATATTCATGCGTTCTTGGACGGTGTTTACTCATAATTAGCAGTGTGTACCCAAGTGATATTTAATTAAGGAGAAGGGAAATATTTGATAGCTTTGTAATTAAAACCCATATTTAATAATATGTTGTTACAATTATATTTTATGGAGGCAGAATCTGGCTTTTCAGCTATCAGCAGCTTGACTTTCTTCATAGACTTGCCGACGAAGATGCTTGGTGATGGCTTCCTGCAACTCCCCGTTATCGATGAACTTAGCGAACAGTTTCTGGTTCTGGTCCATCCGGTCGATGAACATTTCGGTAAGCGCGTCGTTAAACTCCAGTGCAAAGTTTTCTCTACTGTTCACCTGAGCCGACTGACGTAGATACTCAACTTCTAAAGCACCTTCCTTGAGTTGATCAAGTAAGAGCTGATCAGCTTCGGTGAAGTCAGTACCTAGTTTGTCATTGATTTTTCAACAATAGTAGAGAGTTCAACCTCCTCATCTTCCTGATTACCCGTCACTGTTTCTGTAGGCACTGATACTCCACTCCCACCAGAATCAAGCTCAATGCTACCTTCGTCTGATTGCTCCAATCGGTAGTACTGAAGCGCAAGCTCATCATTGAACTCTACTCGTGATTCACGCGAATCACGCGGAAGTTCCTTGTACAAAAAACGTCCGAACGTGTAGAGCTTCTCTAGAGTGGTGTCGGCGTAGTTGACGACTTGCGATTGGAACTTGTATAGGCGAAGAAATGACCGGAGTTTCGAGCGGAACCCTTCTTGCGTTTCCTCGTCAGCAACCATGAACAGATCACGTGCAGGCTGGATATGGCTAGTCAATTTTGCATGAGCCTGTTCCGTGCCCTTGTTCTCTGGACTGAAAACGCTTCAGCGAAGTTATCGACCTCCTTTTGTGTGTGAATCTGGAAAGCATTCAGTTCAGACTCCAACTGGTAGATGTGTTGAGGGTCGGTTGTTGCATCAATCGCTCTTGTGAAGCAGATTGTTAATTCCTCAGTTCCAAACGGGCGATGATTCCTCAGTGGGAGGTTGACCATCTGATACTGGCAAAGGTCCCGGTCTATGTATTCAGCAGATAATTCCAAAAACCGCAAGATAGCAAGCCATCAACAATCTACTTCCGAAGAGTGACAAAATAAAATATAGGATAGTACTAGCTATACGGATTGTGTGATTATTGTCGGCTCTGATCGAAAGAACCGGTGCGCAACCACTTGAAGCAAGTCGTTTGGGAACTACCAGTGGTAAAGAGCACAATAGTCCGTATACTGCGTTCAAGGCGGAGAAGGTCTACGACGACGCTGACAAACTCCGAAGTCCCTTTCAAGATGACCCTCTCTTCGATCCGGATGAGCACACTGACAACGCCGGAAACAGCGACATGGAAGAAGCGCTCCGTGATTTCTGCGAAGAGCTCAGGTACAAGCACAATTGCCGTGCCTTCATCGCTACCGACATCGAAATCCCCACACATTAGCAAGCCAAAGAGCAGAACGAGAGTCGAAGTGAAGACGAACCGAAAATCAAGGGAATGGATCCGCTTGCCCAATCGGTTGCGTTCGCGGCCCACAGTGATGCTGTTCTTTTCTTGTTCACAAGCGGTGGACTGACGACCGGTGTTGGGGCCGAGACTGGCGGAATTCTCGGAGAACTCCATCTTCGACGAGGCAACCCTGCGACGACACACAAACCAGGCCAGCGGGTTGCGATCTACATGGACGAGAACTTTGGGAGTGCTACGATCGACGAACTTCCGCAAGGATACGACATCCAATACGACCAGTTTGGAACAAAAGACGACTTACATACGTCTGTTCGACGCTGGTTCGATAATCTCAGCCGAGAAGCTAGAGACACGAATCTTCCTGTGTTTATTCCCGGTGACACCTACTCTAGTGAACTCACCGAATAATATGGTACGGAACCGAGATCTAAGACTACAATCCATTCAGTGGCTATTGCGCTATTGATCGGCGTCTAACTAGGCGTACTACGGTCGGTGCGCTACTAATCGTTTAAATGATATGCCGTGCGACAGAGCAATCGAAAGTTCTCACAAGGGACGGACCGGTTGAGAAACTATCACAGGTTCCGTCGCCCAGTGTATTTACCAAATCACGTTTAACCGTACAGTCTGAAAGTCCTAACCAAGCCAACTTTCATACATCTTAACTTGTACTACTGCTAAGCACCTCTATTTTATTTGATATCAATCGGCGATTGATTATACTCCTGGATTCCCACCCGGTATATATGGATGTCCGTCATCAAAAGCGGTGTACTTTGCTAAGTGGTGTTTGTCGTGATCAAATTGATTCAGATGCTATGGGTGTAATATGACGACACTGGAACCTATTGAACCCCAAGAAGCGCTTGACCTATACATCGCAGACAAAGAGAGAACAGTAACACAGGCGACGATCTATTCGCATCGATCCAGATTAGGACACTTCGTAAGATGGTGTAATCAAGACCCCCCAATAACAAACCTGAATAACTTAACTGGAAGACAGTTGCACGAGTACAGGATTTGGCGTCGAATGGAGGGAGACCTCTCACCCGCGACTGAAAAAACACAGATGGATACCTTACGAGTCTTTGTGAAGTGGTTAGAATCAATTGATGGTGTTGAACAAGATTTACACACGAAGGTTCTTTCTCCAACATTAAGTGGGGACGATAACGTTCGAGACGATATATTAAATTCAACACGGGCTGAACAGATTTTGGAATATCTCGACAAATACGAATATGCCTCACGACCACATGTGGTCTTGACGCTGCTGTGGCACACGATGATGCGTGTTGGTGAAATCCATTCACTAGATTGTGAAGATTATAAACCATCAAATCAAGCCTTACAAGTCGTACACCGCCCAGAGACGGATACAACGCTGAAAAATCAAAAAAGGGGTGAAAGGTATGTTGCCCTCTCGGATGAAGTGTGTGAATTGCTTGATGATTGGCTGTCGCATACTAGACCAGATACAACCGATGAATATGGTCGCAGACCACTAATATCAACTCCAGAAGGAAGGGCTCACACCACTACACTGCGTGGAGATTGTTATAGATACACCAGACCGTGTGTGGTCACACAGGAATGTCCACATGACCGGGGGATCAAGGAGTGTTCTGCAACCTCCTATGACAGAGCATCAGAATGTCCCTCCGTAGTAAGTCCTCACGCTTTGCGTAGAGGTGGGATTACCCACGCACTCGAAAACGATTGGCCACGGAAGGCTGTTGGAGATCGGGCCAATGTAAGTGAGACAGTCCTTTCCATGCATTACGATTCTCGGTCAGAAGAAGAAAAGATGGAACAGAGGAGAGATTATTTGGACGATTTCTAAGTACTGACTAATTACAAACCTCTAAAATTCAATAGCGACTACAGCGGGAACAAGTGAACAACTCGACATTTGTCTCAGTCACTACAACAGTGTTAGGTTCTCCGTCTCTTTTCACCGTCCTCCGAGCGTGAAATCTGAGAAACGATGTCACCGCTATTCGTTGATTGGACAACTAGCGACGTTCGTTTAAACCCATGAATTTAGGTAATATGCCACTATGTTCTAATCTAATGGGCAATGTTAAGTAGATCTGAACTGGCAACAAAGGAAAATATCGAATCTGAAACCAAGCGACTGGTAAATGAAGCAATTGATTCGAATCAGCCTGTCTTGGTTGAGGCACCACCAGCTGCAGGTAAATCTACTGCTATATTTGAACTCGCTAAAGAAATTGATTCTCCAATTTCCTATTTTGTAAGCCGAACTGATTTGTATGAAAAAGCTGACCAAAAGCTGGACTCGGAGCCAGATATTAACTCTGCAATTATCCCAAGTCCACAGCGTTTATGCGAGACATTCAAAGGGGAGAATGATGGTGAGAAGGCTAAGGCCGAAATATTATTTAGCAAGGGAATTTCGGGTCCGAAAATCCATTACAGTGATGACGTGTATACTCCGTGCAGCTCAGATGGAGAAAGCTGCAAATATTTAGAAGTGAAAGAGAGTATCAAAGAAGGACTAAAAAACGGCAATATTGATTTCCTAATCGGCAATCACAAACACTCATTAAATAATTTATACGTAGACGACAGAATTGTTATCTTTGATGAATTCAATCCAGACCCGTTTGTTACAGAGTTCCCTGAGCAAGAGAGTGTTGATCACTTGAGTCACCCAGGAAAAATAATCTTTAGTTTCCTAAAAGAGTTGGGGGAGTCAAATCAGGATTTCCCCACTGAGGATTTTGCTGACTTAACAGATATTTTATTAAGAAGAGAAGACGCTGAAGATTGTGGGGAGGCTATAGACTGGTTTGTAAAAAATGGTGTGAAAAGGTCTGAAGTCGAAGATTACGATTTTTACGACATTAGTTCATATAAGTATGACACATCACATATTTCTGCACCATTATTGACGTTTTGCTTATTCTGTATGAGGAAAGTAGGCCCGGGGATAGAATTAGCACCCCCTCCGGAAAACTACAAATTGCAAAAAATAAGGGATGCATGGGAAGACTGCGGTTTAGGCAATACTAGGGTGGTTAGAAATCGAAATACCGGGAATATGTATCTTCTTCAACCACCGGAGGTGAGCTCCGCAAAACAGGTAATCGGCTTGGATGCGTTCCCGCCAAAAATATTGTGGGACTTGATATTCGGTGGGGATAGGGAATTTAATCATCAGAGGGTGATCAAACGTGAACATTTTTCGGATTATTTGGAATCTACAATGAACCTCACTGTCAAACAAATCGGTGATGGAAAAAATCCATATGCAGGGGGTCGGATTAGCGAGAAAGATCAAACCCGGTTTGCGGTAATCAACGCCATCGAGGGTGAGAAATTTGCGCTAATTTCTACTAAGAAGGCAATAGAGCAGTATGACTCAAGACGTTGGTTACACAAATATACCAAATCTTCCTCAGAATATTCTGAGATAGATGAGTTGGTTGGGGGTTCGGCAGTGCTAAATTACCACAAAATAAAAAGCTCGAATATATTTGAAAAAGAAGACTTAGGAGTTGTATCAGGTTCTCCGCAACCTGGATATGATGTCATTCAAGTCTGGGCTGGGTTCCTTGGAGAACAATTTGAACCACCTTTCAAAGGGATCGACTCTATCGATAATCCAGTCATAGAGGAATTATTTCGCTACTTCAATCAATACCAAATTATACAAGCTGTCCTGCGGTTTGGTAGGGATGAATCAGTTTACGAAAAAGACGGCAGTACAGTGTACGTAAATACCACGGATTTACCTTCATGGATACAGCCAAGTCAAGACTTGAGTATCCAAAAGCGAACGAAAGCCAATAAGATCATAGAATATCTGATCAGAGCAAAAGAAAGCTCAGACCGTATTCCGTTCCCGGAACAAACTACAATTAGTATTAGTGAAGAATTGAATCTTGACAGAACCTACGTCCACCGAATCTTGGAAAGGCTGGTTGAGAATGGGTATGTTAAGAAATCAGGAACCGGCAAAGATGGTGCAACGATATACGTCTGGGATAGAACAGACTTGTTGTTACAATTGGGTAACAGCGACGAATATGGGTGTCAACTCGGAGAGGATGTGTATATAATAGAGAGTCTGTCATAGAAAGGTTGCTAAGGATTCACTGAACGATCAGTTAAGGGAACTCACACACCGTCGAATGCGGCGATTTTACCGACAGCTGTCAAGAACACCGTGGAAGACACAGAGGGTGTAGTCCGCAAGTGGCTATTGTTCGCTTCATATCCTTAGAGGTGGAACAACTGATAAGTAGGTATGGGAACCGAGCGAACTCCTCTATAGCTTGGAAATGAGAACCAGCCAAAGCTACTTTTGATGTTAAATATACAGTAGTAGTTGTGGATGAAATAGATTACCGAGCGCAACTTGAGGATCTCCAGCGGGAACTCGACAACATTGAAAGACTGCCCAAAACGACGTTAGAAATCTTGGGCCAATCAAGGGTCGAACAACGATGGGAAGAGTTGCTCGTCTATTTCCTTGACTCCACTAACCCACATGGGTTCGACACGGAAGTGCTCCGGGCCTTTCTGAGAGCCCTCGACTCGCACGAAGATACTTCCATGTCCGGTCCCCTACGGGATTTGGATAATGTAGAGGTTTCATCGCAGGTATCTACTGGGGACGGCATTATCGATCTGCTCCTTCGCCAACCGGACGAGTGGTTCGTCTGTATTGAATTAAAAGTTGATTCGCTTGAGACCAACGCACAAACGGAGCGATACGCCGAAGCGACGAGGCTCGGTGATCTCGACACGCGCCAACACTGTGGGACTGATGAGTACGTCTATATTGCGCCGAAAGATGCCCCTGCCTCAGTGTCGGAGGACTTTGTCGATATCTCTTGGGAGCATATAGTCGCGGAACTAGAGACCGTATTTACCGACGGATTCGGAAAATATCCCTTGAAGAGCAGCGCACAGCTGGCAGACTTCATCGATACGATTCAACTCGAACTGAACATGGGCGACATCAACCAGATTTCCGAAGAGACCGTACTGTACACCGAATACGCCGAGACAATCAATCGAGTGCAAGATGCATTCAAACGTGACAAAGAGCAACTCTTCAATTCGCTTAAGGAGACGTTCTTCGTGGAGTTCGGTCACAATGAATGGGATTCAAACACCCGACGAAAGAGATATATTCAACTCTACAAGCCGGAGTGGCGCGACATCGGGCCCGGGACTGACATCGAATACGAGCCGCACCTCTCGCTGAATCAGAAGCAGCCTACAATCAGGCTTCGGCTGGATGTCGAGGATACGGGAAAAGACGAAATTCGAAGGAGACTGTCTTCGAGAGTGAGTCAGGAGGCATTCGAGGACGCGGGCTGGGAGTACGTTGACGGCAAAAACGCACTCGCCGCGAAGTCAGTCCCACTCGATATCGAGAACCCAAAGGCGTCGGTTCAAGAAGCGATTGAGGAATTCCAACAGCTCCATGATTTGGTGGGTGAACCTATTGAAGAAATTGTGAACGAATATACAGAATAGTAATCCTGACTTAGTGGTTGGGATATCCATCTTCCCGGGGGCGTCGTTCTGAATCACCACGAGGTCTTCTCCCGGAGCGACGTTGTATCGCTCGGGAATCTCAATATCGGGGACGGGTTGGGCGTCGAACCGCCGCTTTGGCCATATTGAAGTCCTCCAAAGTTACTAGAAAGGGAATGGCTGACTCGCGCTGTGTAACTTTCACGGCTATCGAAACGCCCTGCTAAATTGGTTGAACGCTTTGCGGAAATTACACAACTCTACAGAGCAGCTGGTGTGTCCCAATTGCGGTGAAATCAACACCTCGTGAATGATTTTATGACACGCTAAATAGATGCTAAATATTGGGATTGGTTAACACGTCATTTCTCGTTGTTTCTTATCCTATAATTAACGTAGTGAAACCTAGTAAGAGTAGAAAACTTGCTGGACACAAAGAAACGGACGTTGCGATGCCGACAGTGAGGCCTAGTTCATGTTAAAGACAATCTCATGCTATCAAGTTAACTTGAGAAACTATTCTCAATTGAGAAACCTGAGACCCTCTAATGATGGATAGAAGGATATCTCCGCAGCAGAAAAGTGAAATATCGTTTAAAAATAAAACCAGTATTTTCAGCTACCGTTCAGCTTTGCCCGCTTTATAGCACGCGGGCTTAAAACAAAATTCCGCATTCTGCAACAATAATTGAACGATTGTCGAACAGAGACACAGAAATTGAAATTATCAAAACATGATAAACCAAAGAGAACTATCTATCCAGAACGTAGAATCGAAATCGAACGAACCACTTGCTACATATTCCGAAACTTCTCGAGGTGATCAGGATGACTGATATCGACGATCTTGAAGACTTCATTAAGAAATTCAAATCCGAATATGAAGACGAATATCTGGAAATTACCCCAGGAGATGGTGTCAAACGATTCATTGACAGCAATGGACACATGTGGTCGGAATGCACAGTAAGGGAATATGAAGTCGAACTTGACCGCTTTGCTAGCTATCTCCGTGAAAAAGGGATAGAGAGTCTTCATGAATTGAGTGGAGGCGATATTGAGGACTATCGAAATTGGAGACGCACAGAATCATCAGACATTGTCGATGTCCTCTCTCGGAAGACGATGCGAGATGAAATGTACCTCCTAAGGAAATTCATTAGATACCTTGAGCGGATTGAAGCGGTTAAACCTAAATTAAGCGAGAAAGTTACGATACCGAAACTGCGTGAGAATGATGGAGTCCGTAACCGTGAGTTGGAAGCAGAGCGATTAGTCGATATCCTAGACCATCTTGAAAAATATGAATATGCATCCAGAGACCATGTGATATTCCAATTGAAGAAGGAAACAGGCAGGAGAAAAAGTGGACTTAGGGCCTTAGATTTGGAGGACCTCGTGCTGCACAATGATGATCCATATTTGATGTTGAAACATCGACCTCCGTCCACGCCACTTAAAAATGATGAAGACAGTGAAGCTAAAATCAGTCTCAGTGAAGAAACAGCGGAAATACTGTCTGATTACATTGGGAATAATCGAATTGAGAATCGAGATGATGAAGGACGCGAACCATTGTTGACAACCCCTCATGGACGAATTTCGAAGACGACACTGACGAAGACGGTATATCGATGGACACGCCCCTGTATCATTGGAAACGATTGTCCAGACAATCGCAACCCTGAGACATGTGAGGCGGCCCAGTCTGTCGCCAAAGCCTCAATGTGTCCAGCCTCACGGTCGCCACACGACATCCGACATGGTCACGTTTCAGAAGCGCGGAGAAATGGATTTCCTCTCGAACTATTGAGCGACAGGATAGATGCAGAACCAGAGACGATCAAGAAGCACTATGACGAGTCCACAAATGAAGAACGCTACCAAGTTCGTAAAGAACTCTGGGAAAAGCTGGACCGCAATGGGGGTGGTTATCTATGAATCACGCATTTGGTTCTGGAAGCCCCATACCCCCAGAGTTAATAAATCTGCACAGATTTGAAAAGGGATATTTGATTTTATCAGCCATGGCTGACCGTATCAGATATCTCCATATAAACTCTGCCAATCGGGAGACAGCGAGGCAGTTCAAATCGAATAGTCACAAAAAAACCAAGCACTTGGAACCAAATACCGGAATAGCACCCCCTCAACTGAAATCGAATAGCAAAGAACAGCCACAGCAATCAAAATCGGATAGCAGTGATGACGCTCGACTATTCAGGCTAAATCCAGTAATTTCTACAGTGGAGAAACATCTTCAACAGATTATTGGAATATCACTATCTTCACAAGATGATAGTGCACAACAAAGTTCCTTGTCCAGATTCAATGGGGATAGTGCTGAAGATGCTGAACAATCCAATGCGAAGGGTGGAGATGCTTCCCCACCTGATAAGGAATCAAAATCTGACGATGAGTCTACGGAACAGCCAATAGAGGATGATGACAGTGAGGACGATGAAGTTGAAACTTCACAAGTTTCAACCGTTGAGAACGGTGATGCACTCCCATCAGTCCAGGGAATATCCCAGGTCACCACGAGAGAAGAATTAATCGATGCCCAACGGCCTAGCGAAATGGTTGACGGTCCACTGCGTGGTGTAGGATATTACCGGACTAGCACAGAGGAAGAAAGCAGTAAGAACGCACGAATAACGATCGATCAACAAGAACCACTGGTAACTGCTGCATTCAAGTCATATGACATTGAGAGTGTCCGTGAACCGATCAAGGACAGGGCAATATCAGGAGAAACATTCGATAGAGATGGTCTAGATAAAATTGAGCAACTCGCTGAAGAAGGAGAGATAAACGTGGTTGTAGTGAGCGATATTGACCGTCTTGGTCGTATTTGTGAGAAGACAATTGAATTCGTGAAGAGATTGCGTTACGAACACGACGTATACATCGTTGCCAATGTTAGGTGGTACGATGTCAGTAATGGTGATGATCTTGAAACGTTTAACGCGAAGGCTGGCCGTGCTGAAGCAGAGAATAAAAAACGAGGTGGTCGTGGAAATCGAGGAAAGTTGTTCAAACTTTTCGATCACGGTTCAGATTCCTACTTGTCTTGGTTCAAGACGATTCCTGTTGGATGCGAAGGTTACGATGATGAAGACAAAAGCTTAGGCATAAAACTGGCTGATGACGAGACAAGGCAGATTCCATTAATTGCTCTTGAAGAATTCTATCAGATTGAAGAAAATAGGAATGAATACGCCAGAACCGAAAAACAAGTTCGTACAAGACTACGTGAGGAACTGGATTACGAGTATGAGGGAGAACTAAATATAAAGAGAATTCTCACAAACCCAATCTACACCGGTAGAGCGATTCTCCAAATCAACCAAGCAGAAACCCACAGCGTCGACAAGGCTGAAGTCGTGATCGAAATGGAAGACCTACAGTTGTTTGAAGGAGAACAATTGGAAATGTGGGAAGAAGTACAAGAAAAGGTACAACGGATCCAAGAAAGAGAACGAAATAAAATTGAAGCTCGTCCAAGTACAACACTGAAACAGTTCGATGTGGAGTTAGTCGATGATGTAGTTGCAGCATGGACACTCATTTGTCCCGTGTGTGGTAGTACCTCAGACTACCAATTCGATTCTCCGACGACAGATGCAGATGGTACTGTTCGTCAAAAGTGTAAATGTACGAGCCAGGACGACCCTCATTACTTCCGCGCTCCCACAAGGGAAGAGCTGGAGGAACTCCATGATCGGAGTGATAATAGTAAAGAATAGAGATGAAAATAACACCTCTTTATTAGTTATCTAGTGCAACTGTCGCAGTGCTCACTGAGATACTCAGTGTAGCCTCAACCGTGTCAGTATCGACTGACCGTTATTATTGGCTATCTCTTCGTGATTACTAACGACTAGATGAGTACTCGAAGACAGGAGGGGACCTAGTTCGTATGCTATCGGGTAGACACTTGTTCATTTGAAACGGATTCTTGTACCTCCTAATCACGGAGTTTTTCAATCACATCAGTTAGACGTTTTTCCAATGTTGCAGGTCTTTCACGGTAAAGCGGGAACAACCACCAAACACGTTGTAAATCCCCGGTACTGTATTCTCTGCGAAGTGAGTCAAGAGCTTGTTGCCAATCGTCTTCAGATAGTCGTCGACCACTATAGTCTACCTGATTACGTAGCGCGACAGCCATATCCAGTGTGAGTGATTCTAAAATTTGGTTGAGTTTAACGGACCCCTGTACCGTTTCGAGTTCCCATTCCTCAACGAGGTGTTGTGCCCAGAGTTCGTGGCCCCGTTCTTCAGCACGAGCAAGCACGTCCTCGTCAACGTCTGCTGGTTCGATCTTAGGTTGCTTACGAATCAACTCCCCGAGCTCTCTAACCCAGTTGATTTCTTGCACGTACGCTTTGGAATCTAGCCCATGAACATAGTTCTTATCGGGTACTGCAACGAAGTGATGGAAGGTAGGCCGCTGATCCCCATATTTTCTGAGTACTCGTCCCATCCGTTGGACAAGTTGGAGTTTTGTTTTAGTTCCCGCGACGTTGATGCCGACTTCGGCATCCGGAACATCAATACCCTCATCCAGAAGTTGAGGTGCAACTAGAACTCCATGGTCCGCATTGGAGAATTTAGTAATACGTCTGTTGATTATCTCATCCTTCTTTTTGTTTGACTTGGCAACATTACTATGAACTGCATAGGCGTGATCGGTGTACGGCTCAAGTGCCTCGTTGATTTGGTCGGCTGTGTTGATACGCATTGAGAACATCACCAACTTCACTGTATCTTTTTCAGTGAGGTACTGTTTGGCGAGATCTATTGCGCTCTGAATTTTAGGCTGAGATTGGTGGCGAATGTTAGTTCTGCTATAGATAGCTCTTTGCAGATCTTCCCAAGAGTCTGGTGTGTCGTAGTCAGAGTATGAGATTGCTTTCAATGCTTGAACGAAATCCCCGAGATCGTTGAACCGGTTGAAAGGTACACTGAGATTTTCGAGGATTTCCTCAGTTTTGGAACTCTTCTGGATTTTGCTGAACTTGTTCGTAATCGAGTTAGTCGACTTTCTCCACTCCTCTTGTTCTGAAGGGTCTAACGCTGTTGGATGTACCTTCCAGTCAAAGTCTGGAATAACCCCGTCTCGGATTGCATCTTCGAGATCGTAAGTGTAGACAATAGGGGCGATAATATCTTGTATCCGTGACCGTTTGGGGTCAGTTTCGTCTTTTCCAATGGTCGCGGACAGTCCAAGGATATCCTCGTAGTTGGGACGAGTAATTGCTTTTCCAAATCCCTCTTTATTTGAGTAGTGGTGTACTTCATCAACGATTAACAGATCATACTTGGATTTGAGGTCAGGATCATGCCGTGGTAGAAGGGAGTATGCTGTTTTAAATTCAACTGTGGCAGTCGAGAAAGTTAGATCGTCTGGCTGTGCATCCCCTCGAAAAGCTGATTGGGACAATCCGAGTTTCTCACTTAATTCCCGCTTCCATTGACTCAGTATCGCATTGGAATGTGCAATCACGAGGATATTGGCTTCCTTGGTTCGACGCTCGTGATTGGTGATATCTGGTCTTTCTCCACAGATATGTGCTACGGCTCCAATACCAGCTACCGTTTTCCCTGTTGCTGTTGCCATTTCTAAAATACCTTCTCTATCATTCTCAAGCCATTTTTCCAAACCTTTCGACTGATTTTCCCAGAGATTGACCATTAAAACAGGCTCTTTCAGCTCAGACCTGACCTGATCTGGCTCCATCTTTCCCAACTCTTTTGCTTCGGCAATCAACTCCTCAACTAGAAATTCACTCGTCGTACGGTCAGAGGCATTGGCAACAGCAGATTTTTTCGACATAGTTCCACCATCGGTTTGCAGATCAACATTTGCCTGCTGGTATGCTGCAGTCACAAACAATTCTAACAGATACAGTGGTCCACCTCGTTCAATATGTGAGATATCCAGGTTAGATGGATCGTACCCACGTTTCCGGATTCGTTTCAATAGCAATTGTTCGGCAGGCTCCGGAATCGTTGCAGCAGTCTCTGAACGATTGTATGCAAGGTTATTATTGATCTTAATAAGGTTGCGACGGAACGTATCAAACTGGTTTTGATGAATTTCAATTGGGCTCGTTTCCACGATCCCATTAATCCGTTGAATGATAATATCCGAAAATAAGGTGCTATAATACTGTTTCAAATCTGAATAGTCGTTCGGTCCAACTGGTCCAACATATTTGTCAAGCCCAAATAACTCGTAGTTTGCAATCTCCTCGTCAAGTTTTAGAACTTGCTCCCATTCTGCAAGGTTCTCAATATCCTTTCGATAGTCGTCCCAATCTCCGAAGCCCGCCATAACTAATAATGGAATGGAATTTCATTTTAAATTTTATCTCAAAATATCATTTAGTGATATTCGCACCTATACTCAACAGGTGATGTTGATCCCCAAATTTAACACTCTTGTAATCGCTCGTATGCACGGTCGATATCTTGCGTTTTATTTCACCGAGGCGTTATTACATTACAATCGTTTCTTCTCTTCTATGGTATTTGTGAATTCGAGAAAAAGATTATGCTCCAGTTGAAAATCACTGGACAACCGCTCTGCTTCGCTTCATAAATTCCGAAATACGTTGTGAAGGGTGATTAATATGGGTAGATGGATAAAGGCAGACAATGCTCTATTAGGAGTCGTCTGACTGTTGTTGGTTTATAAATTTCCGAAACTGTTCATTGACTATATTCACTCTTTGTTCTTTACGTGTTTTGGACATCTCTTTTTTACTCGAACAAGACTCATTTCTTCGGAACCGATTTCGGATGTCGGTAACTGTATTGAATAAATCCCTATCCACAATCTGATAATCAGGAACGTGTTCCTCGACATCCGCTACGCTGTAATCTCCCACATACAATTCATTTTGGAGAATATCAGCCACTCCTCTTGCAGTCCATTTGTTGTTTTGTTTCGTTAAGTAGCCCTGTTCGTTGAGTTCCGAAGCTAGCTTGGGCATCGACTGCAACTCCTTGTAGCGAGTGAAAATGGATACGACCAGGGTCGATTCATCAGGGTTCACCTCAAGTGTGCCATCCTCACACTTATTATATCCAAGAGGCGGAAGATCATTCGGCCATTTGCGTTCCAGTGCAAGTTGGTTCATTCCCATTCTTGACCGTTGTTTACTGAGGTCCCGCTCAAATTCCGCCGCACTCGATATAGATCTAAAATTGAAACGGCCAGCAGGAGTTGTGGTATCGATTTGTTCGGTTATTGAATGAAGTGCTATTCCCCATTCTCTGAATTCATTTTCAAGTTGTACTGCATGAAGAAGACTCCTAGAAAATCTATCCAACTTCCAGATTACAACGACATCAAATAAGCCTGCCTCCGCTTTTGAGAGTAGTTGTTGGAACATCGGTCGATTCATATCCTTTCCACTAATCGCTTCATCACAGAAAATGTGAGTTACATTCCAACCCATGCTCTGACAGCGGTCCCAGCATTTCCTAACCTGACCATCAATTGAGTATCCAAAGTTTTGACTTTTGGAGGATGTTCGCGCATAGACAGCTGCATCAAGATCCTCTTCTGCTTCACTGATGTAACCGGGTTCAATCACTCCGCCGAGTAGTCCTTTTTCGTTTTTCATGGATAGTTTTCAGAAATTTCACGAATTTCCCCAACCCGAACTCGAATAGTTTCTGTGGTGATTCCTCCCTCTTCCGCAATTTCTCTTTGGGTGATGGTATTATCCGTTGCTTCGTATACTACCGCACCTGCGACTCCTACAGGATTCTTCCCCGCTATCGGATGGTTCTCCTGATATATTTTGGTCAGTTGTATAGCACGCTCTTTTGTCTCAGCAGAAAGATTGAGTTCGCTACAAAGATACTGTACGTACCCCGTAGGTGTGCTGGAGGAGATACTTTGTTCCAAATCCCGCTGAAGAATTCGGAGCATCTTCTCAATACGATTTTGTTCAATCGCTATCGCATTCGCAATGTTTCCTATTGGGCGGGGCTCATTGGAGTCACGTGCTGCAAGACATACCGCAGCAGCCGCAGCTTGTTCCCATGAACGACCCTTAACAAGATTGCTTATCGCCGCAGCAGCGAGAATATCGGCCGATTTCAGTATCGTGTTAGTGGAAAGTTCTAACTGCCTACTGATATCCAGCAAATATCCGAATCCTTTGGCAGTTTGTTTCTCTGTCTCGTTGGTGACAGTGTGAAATTCTGACCATTCCGCCGTTTCTTCATCTGTGTCATTTTCAAATTCTGATTCTGATGGGGGATCAACTTGTTCACTGACGACTAACCCACACTGATTGCAAACTTGTTCCTCCATTCCACTAAAGGATATTAACTCAGTTCCTTCGCAAGCAGGACATTGATGCGAACTCATTTTTCATATCACTGACCTTGACCACAATGTCCCCAATTGTCAGTACCAGAAATAATGAAATTATAAGCAAGTATTGTGATACTTGTCGGTTCTAGTGAGGTGAGCCCTCTCTTTATGTCGGGGGTGTATTCTTTTTCACTCATCACTTAGAGATAGGTATCTGAGATACTTCGTCAATGGGCCATTGAACAATGTTCGTTCTGATGTAACATCGTGAGAAGACTCGTATGTTTATATTGTGGTGATTGCCTCCCTGAACGACTGGACGAGGACAACGGTCACGCGTGGTTTTACAAGGCCAACCACGACCTGCGCAAGGATGCGGGGGCATAGTTGACCAATATTGGCGGGGCAACCTTTGACCGATCTGCGAACACCACCTCGCAGATGTGCATCGGACGTGAGGACTATGTGAATTCGTCCACAAGTCTGTCGCGTAGAAGGACATCACCGAAAGATCTCAAAGAACATACATTCCTCAGGGTTTCTGACAGATAATTCGGTGATCTACACCCGTCCCGCTAATACTTTGTATCCCGGCAATAGAGAAGCAATTAAGCGGTATATGCCAGAAAAGCACGAACTCGTATACAATGAACATGAGCGGAAGATTCTGGTGACTGCAGGTGACAAATCGGTAGAACTCTATTCCGATGTTGATCTCAAAGAATTCAGGCTGATTGATGAGGTCGACGCCTTCGTCTCGGAAACAGCTGGCTTATTTGACGAACTGATTCAAGCCACAATCGGACAAAATCAACTGATAAGACAAGGTTCGTATTTCGATAAATTGGGAGGTCTTCAGCAGAAGGCAGCGAGACAGTATAAGCGATGTATAGAATATCAAAATGACCTTTCCGAAGTTGACAGCGAAGCAGTGGCGGCACAACTGGAACAACTATATAAAGCCAACAAATTCCTGAAACACTACTTCAGGGCACTCACAATCGCTCAAAGTCTCGCCTTTTCACAACGACTGGCAATTCACTATACAGAAACGGAGGATTATCTCTACCTGTACAGCTTCGTCCGCAACGTATGTTCAACGCTTGAGTACCTTGGAAATCTGATGGAGAGTCGAATGGGAGAAGGTAAAATTGATCTTGATGATAAGAGCGTGAATGCCTTTGATGTGTACGAAGAGTTGAAAGTGCAAGAGCTAGACGAGGTCTTCAATCCGGAGCAGGAGATGGTGATTCCGCCGACGAATCAAAAAATGAAACAGGGTAACATAGGCATCTCGACAAGATCGATGAAATACCTCTGGGATAAGCGGTGCGACATCGTTCACGATTGTCCGCTTGTCATTCCCGAGGCGGATGTTGACCACCTACCGGAAGAAATCGTCAGCACAAATGTCATCACCACATCTGATGCGAAGAAAGTCGCCCACTTATCGTTTCGGATTCACTTTCAGTGCGTCAGTATGTTCCTCAACTTTGCCTTGTCGTACTTGAAAAATCAAATTACGGCGATGGTCAAGGCGTGGTATTTGGAACAAGAATCTTAACGTTATACAGTACGATACATTCTCGTGCATTACAGCCAAGAGTATAAAAACCTCAGAAGAGTATTATGATTTGATACGATGCCAGCTCCAACAGCAACAGACGGGGCTGCCCGCGGTATTGAAGTGATTGCCATTCCATCTGCCTTCGCTATCATAGCCGTCGTAGTGGTCAACCATTTCTACGGCAGTATAGTCGCTGGATTAGTCTTTCTCGCCATCACTATCGTTGGTCTGCTCACACTCTTCGTGGTTGCCAAGTATTGGAATGCCGCGTACACTCTCGGATTTGTGGTCGTGGGATTCTTCGCCCTTCTGATGATACCCAGCGTCCTCGCTGAGTTCGTTCACCCTGCCTTCGATATCCTTGTCACAATCGCCGTACTCGTCGCAATTATTGGAATTGCCACCCTTCTCATTTCTAAATTTGACCTGAATAGACCGTCAAGACGGTGACTTCCGCTTCTCCTTTTTTCGATTTGCCAGCGTGCAATAGAGTGTTGAAACAGCACAGAGAGTCCAATTGGATTTTGTCGCACAATTCTCCTTGGGTCTTAGTTCTGTCAGTGTTGTTTGGCGAGTGTAACGAAATTCTCGAATAGTCGATCTGCAGTGACCTCTTCGAATGAAAATTGCTCTGTCTGCCAGCCGAAATCGGCAACGAGGTCCTCACGGTGTTCCGCTGAGATTTCGGGATGGAACTGAACAGTCCACAGCGGAGCCGTCTGATGAGACGTTCCAAACACGTGGGCATGATCGGCTGACGCGATTATCTTCATATCCTGCCCCGGTTCAGTCACGACATCACCATGGAGTGCGACGACAATGGGTTCTACACCGTCGAACAGTGGGTCGTCACTCAGCCTCGCCTCAACTAATGTCGCGGTCGTACCGACGTTCTCGACAGACCCACCGAGAGCCGAATTAACAACTTGATGGCCGAAACAAACGCCAAGAGTCGGAATCTCTCGGTCGACAAGCTGTTTGATGAGTTCTTCTTGGTCAGCGATCCAGTCGTGATTGTCTGATTCGTAGACTCCAGCAGTGCTACCGGTCAAGACAACGCTGTCTGTCTCGTCGAGAGGAACGCGTTCACCGGCGACAAAATCAATTTCCTCACCAGTCGGAAATTGTGCTGCCACAGCGTCACAGTGATACGCACTCCTTGGGTCGACTTCGTTACGGACCACATGAATATTCAAAGAATCCACGTCATGACCGACCATATGATTAATAATACAGCATTCTTCAGTCAAACAGATTTCGGATATACACAGTATGTTCCAACATTTCTGACGGTCACTATGACTTTCTCAGCCTCAAGTTATATCTTTGAGAAAAAGTATGAGAGAACTTCTCAACTTGTCTGGTAGTCGAAGTGCTCAAATTAAGTCAGAATCCCATGGATTGTTACTCGCCACCTGAATTATGCCGAAATGAGACCCTCGACGTTTTTCGCTTCGTTGTTTTCACGTGTAATCTGATATAACTGTTCAACGCCTAAAATATCGCCCCAAGATATTCTGTGAGTGTAGGGTGAAAAGTAGCCAATGTCAACGCTATCTCCCTCAACAATCGGCCTTGCACTACCAGTTTTCACTTGTACATAAGAGAGTGCATATCCAGCCTCCGCAATCGTTTGCAACCGTCGTGGAGACAAAACCGAGGTATGCGAGTGAATAACTTCAACTGCCAACTTAATTGGAGCTCGCATACAAACGTCCACAATTACGAAGTTCTTTTCAGAACCAATACGTCCCTCTATATCGACATTGGCTTCCGCAGGGTTGAGCGCCAATCCGTTGATGAGTTCTTTGGTTATCACCTCTTCAGCTAACCGATGATAGTCGGACATATTCCCATCATTAACACAGCTAATACCGTTTTCATGAGTAAAGTAGCCAAGGTCATCACATGGATTAGCGACATATGACAGTCTCTCCCCACAGTTCGGACATCGGAACCGATGACGGTCATCAACATAGTTGGGTTGATCTATATCGGCTTCTAAACCCGAGACAACGCGTTCCTGGTGAGTATCGTTTGCGATGAACATCGTGTTTAATTATCCTCCAGAATATGATCGCATCTCTGTTCAACTTCTTCGCTAAGCGCTACCATCAGTGCATTGTCGACTGTCCCATCCACGTTAGCGAAAACGTCTGAAACAAAGGTCATATGCTCTTTGAGAGCTCGAACGGAGTCAGTTGTCACTTGCTCACTACTGTCTATGGATCCTGAGTCCGCTTCATTTGCTGTCTCAGAGACTCCCACTTCATTTTGAGCGTTCTCTTTAGCCATCTGCTTCTTGTTCTCACCAAACGGAGTGGGTGGTTGAGCAGAGAGGGTCTTCTCCTCGGTTACCGGGGAACCCCACTGTTCGGTTCGTTCATCATCCGACCCCGCACTGAGGCTAATTGGGAGTTTGTCGACAAAATTCTCTTCTTTCTCTACCAGCTTTTTCACATCATCTGCAGATAATTCCTCATTCAGTATTGCTTCCAGCTTCCCAGGGTCACCAGCAGCACTCTCAAGTTGATCAAGAATTGGGCTCGTCTTCTCAACGACCTGGGCTGGATACGACCGCGAACATTCAACCTTGTTTGCAATATCAGCATATGAAGCGTCCGGAGTCAGGAGTGTTTGAATTACGATTGCGAGTTGCTTAGGTTGCAGTTCAGAGAGGTTTGAGAAGGGTTTCGCCTCCGAATCATCGGTGGGATTAAAGAAGTTCGTCAGGACACGTCTAACCGTGGAATAAGACGGAACCTTGATCCCCTCCTGCTTGAGATGGCTCTTGACCATATCAGTCAGCTGTCGATAACTTGTCTCATACGGATTCCTCGCAGCGACTAATATGATATGTTTGTGTCGTTCGCACAATGTCTCCGGCATATCTTCGATGGTCAATTCTGACACATCCATCGCCTCAGCTTGTCGGGATATTGTTCTAATTACGTCTCCGTTGTCGTCAACAACCTCAATTGCTGTTTCTGGCATCAATCCATTGTGGGTATCATGGACTTCATCGGTTAATCGCGTGACGTGGACGCGAGCTAACATCTCGTTGTTGAATGTCACTTTACAGTATGGACACCGGTAATGGTGCTCATTGTGTTCATCAACGCCTTTCAGTGTTGACTGGGGGTTGTTTGCAAATTCTTCAGTATCGGATTGAGTCTTCGATTTACTCATTTGTGTTTCCGTATAATACTCGGGTGGACACCCATTTCATCAATCGCGCATTTAATCAAATAATTGATGATTATTTGGAGCGACAATCAAGGTTCAATGTGCTGAATTAGGATCTTTTATTGTAATTCAATGAAGGTCCAGAGATTGAGATTGTTGTCAATCGCTATCGTGTACTATTATCAGAGGTGTCAATGCTGATCTGTATTTGTTGAGGGTTATGGCTCTCTGTCCTCCGCAATCGGGAGTAATGAGTTGATGAAACCGAAATAAGATTCAGGCTTTAACCGAATGCCATGGAATAGCGATATTTTTCGGGACACTCACACGTAGGTTTTTGATATTCACGAATTCACACAAGAATAAGATTGATGCAGCAGTTAGATGGGCAGCAAATGTTGATTTTTCAGTATTCTAGAAAGAGGGTTTTGAAAGATTAAGAGGGCGCATGCAGTGATCAATCAATGTCTTTTCTCTAAAAAAGACTATATTTATTATCATGGAATATTTGCACACAACGATGGGAACCGGTGAACTAACTGAAGGCGAAATTGATGAGATATTGCATCTCTATCGGCAGGCCACTACCGAGCGAACAACCACTTTCGACATTATCGATAGAGCAGGGGATGAACGGACACACACAAGATTCCTGAGATGGATGTGTGATCCCAAGGGGAGCCATGGTTTGGATGCAACCTTTCTGAATCATTGCTTGAGCGCTGCCGGTGAGGGTCAGTCCTCAATTGAAGAGGTAAATAGTGCTGCGATTAATTCGGTCAGTGCGTTCAGTCGAGAGCCGGATGAGACAGAGCTGGATATTCTTATCGAGACAAGCACGCGTGCCATCGTTTTCGAAATTAAGACCCAAGCTTCTCTAAGACAAAAACAGATAGACGCTCAGACACGCTATCTTCAGAAGAAGGTCGAGCAAAACGACATCAGTTCATGGGACTATATATTACTCACGAAAGAGCATCAAAATCCAATAGGCCCGTATTCGCATCTGTACTGGAGCGACGTTCACAGCGGGCTAGCAACTCTCGTAGGGCAAGTTGAGTCAGAAATCGATGCATTCCGTCTTCGGGATTGGATGCGTGCAATCGATAAAGATCTGCTCGACCAGCGAGATTTCGGGCCAGATTCTAGACTGGCGCTTCAGTATGGGGATAAGCTGGACAAACTGGGGATCTCATATGATTCAGAAGCGCATATCGATGACAGGATTCAGTTATTCAAAAGACTCCGAGAATGGTTGCGAGAACGGTATGAGTTGTCTTCTGGGTCGTCTGAGGAGTGGACATCACGAAGCCTCCAATCACGGTTTGTGAAGGGTTCAGATATTTATCGTATCAGTAAGCACCAGTGGGAAGATGTAGGGATTCGCTTCGAAATACTCGCGCGTGACAAACGGCTCAAACAGGGTACAGATCATAATCCCGAGCACGGCTACCGGTCAAAAGACTCGCTAATCGAAGTTACGCTTCGTTACGTAATAAGCAGACAAGACACCCATTCATGTCCTGAAAATCCCACACCCGGTGTCCAGCAGCGAAAACGGCTCCATGCCAAACTGTTACAGGATGGACACTGGGAGTCTCTACGAGATGCTGGTTTCCGACGAACCCAGACACTAATGCCAGAGGAGCAGTCTCTGAGTCGATACCACATGTATTCGTGTGAAGTTCCCGTATTTGAACAGGATGGAAAGGGCGTGTTTACTGGTGTTCGAGACGCAGTTGAGGCGTTGATGAATACGCGGGGGTCGATCGACGAGTTCGTGAAGGAACAGAATTCGAGATAGGTGTATTCTGCCGTGTTGAATAGCGTTCGTCGAGTCCGATATCTCCAAACCACCAGTAGAGGAGTCAGAAGTTCCAGCTTGTCTCTCAACAGATGAACTTTCCCCTCTTCAGTCAAAAACCGCTATTCAACAGAGCGACTTATTCTAGCCGTCATAACGAATCAGTATTCCGGACAGATTCTTACGGGCGAGACTGGACGGTAATTGGTTGATATGCGCTGTGCATCTTGCATGTCAGTTTAGATTTATACAGATACGATCCCAGACCCGGTGATACACTCACGCCCTATACGTAGCACGACTCAGTACTGGAAGCACAGTTTAAGTATTTTATCACAACCGTTGCTGGTATCGCCGTGTCTATGCCCTTAACAGATCAAACACGAAATAAAGCTAAATAGTCGGGATTTGAAAACACTGACTCGCTATGTTATTGCAGAATCATTCAAAAAGACATACTGATATTGTCGAAAAAAGTTGTGCATAGCTTCAGCAAACAATAACACTGCTTGTCGTGAAGACCTACGGTGACATATCCTCTGTAATCTTAGCTAGTTGTTTTGCAAACTCGTAATTCGGACCTGGAGAAATCTTTTCATTCCGAGGTCCGCAGGTTACTATGTCAGCGTCTATTAGACAAGGGAGGTGCGTTTGTTCGAGCGACGTGTATACATTTCTGTAGTCGTTGTTAGTGAGCGACTTTATGTCCATATTGTATACGTCAGCAGCAATCTCTTTCGCTAATTTGCTTTTTGACCTCGGACCTTCCCGAGAGAGATGGTTGATCAAGCTTCGACGCCGAGGTGCTCTGATCGCAAAGCAAATTTTCGATACTGAATCATCGTACCTATTGAGGCTCATCGTTTCACCTCTGGAACCCTCCGCTGTCTACTACAGCCCCTTTTATGTTCTGTGTCCTGTTCAGTCGCAATTTTTCAACGGCGATATCAAGATGAGTGTCACCTGTAACTGTCGTTCCGGAACTTCTTTGTCCGGTAGGTGGTAACTTTTGCATACTTCGTGTCCACCACGAAGTGTGGTCGGGCGTGTGCCAGCACGCCCCGGCCGATTTCTAGCCGGTGTTCCACACCTCGTGTTCAGAAATATCTCTTCCAGTAACTTAATGGTTTGCATATAGGTGAACATTTGCTTATGTGTGAATATGAGATTAGTCAATAACGGTAAATGCAAGTGCCATGTGCTCTAACAGGTCATTTATCATGGCCCGTACACGGGCGCTGCTGACTGATCGAGACCGAGAGCTCCTCTCCGGGGAAGAAGGAGGGAACCGTCGTTACCAAGCGGTCTCTGAAATACGTTCCCGGATACATGATGAGCTATCAACTGATGTAGAAATTCTTGAAGAGAACCACCCCGAATTGCTTTCCGAGCTTCGAGAAGTTGTATGTGAAGATGAGTAAACCAAGATAGCAAGCTACATATTTTATACAGCTGCTTGTAATTTAATTCCATAATGAGTTCTTCATCTGATACACCATCGAAAATAACTAGAGATGAGGTACGGCAGTTTTCCCATACAAAACAGGAACTAGTAGACAATAATCCACAATTGAATGAGGAAGAGACAAAGACTGCCATCATCACTGATTTCGTAAATCTGCTTGAATGGCATATCCCAGCAGATGGGAATATGGAATATCAATTTGGAAACCATAATACCAATGTTGTTGATTACGCGTTTTTCCATAACGGAAGCTCAAAACTCTTTGTTGAGGCGAAATCTGTCGGTACATCACTTACAGAAAAGAATCGTAACCAAATTAAGGAATATTTACTATTGGATAACGTTGATTTGGGTATTCTCACAAATGGTGAGGAATACGAGTTTTATCGGCGAGTTGTGAACGCTGATGGTGATGTAGAGACACAGCTGATTGAAACGATTACTCTCGCTAACTTTCCAAAGTATACTGTTCTTCTTAATATTTTCTCGAAATCACAAGTGGCGAACGAGACATACAAACAACGTTTGGAACGGATGAAAGAGATTCAAATCGCTAAAAAAGCCTTACAAAACAACCAAGACAAGATTTCGAATAAACTTGTAGGAGTCCTGACCGAATCTGCAGGAAGTATCACTGAACAGCCCGCACGAAACTGTGTCGTCGAATTTCTAGATTCAGTCCGCAATGAGCTAGATGAAATGACGCAAATAGGGGAAACTGAGAGCAAAGATGACCCATACGATATTGTGGAGCAGAATACGGACGTGAGTTTCATCGATGGTGAAGTCAGTTTCAAGGAAGAAGTAAGCGCCAGAGATCATCTTCGGCAGGTAATACAAGTGTTGTTTGGACAGAGATTGCTCACTGTTGATGATCTCCCTATTTCTGCTGGCCCAACACGGTACATACTCAATACTGAACCGAAAGACCAGGATGGCGAACCGATGACAAACAGTGAGGAGGTAGTAGATGGAGTTTATGCTGAACTCAACGCCAGCAAAAATAGTATCAAGCAGTTTATTCAAACCATTATCAACGCCACAAAGGAGCAGCATCAGAAGTCAGAAGCAACCTCTGTAAATAATGGCGGAGGCACTATCGGTGAAAATGAGCAAATAGAGATAGTAGATGACATTATAGTGAATAAATCAACTGGCGAACCCATATTTGCTATCAAGAGCTTGGATACATTTGGGAATGGAGATTCGACTCAGGTTGGGATGTATGCGAGCGATCTCGCTAAGGGAATTCCTTTCATCCAGCGACACAGGGCTTGGGGGTTCATCAATATCGCTTCGAAACCGGAGTACTTCTGTATCTATCTAACTCGCCCCCATCAGCAAGTACAGCTAATCGGTGTGGTTGAGGATGTAATTAGTAAGAATCAGTTCCTATCGGAACGCGAGATTGACCGTGACCCAAAAGAAATTGCAGACTCAAAGAAGGTGATTACATTTTCAGAGATTTATCAGCTTGAAACTCCGATCCCTGTAGGTGATATATCTTCACGAATGCAAGGCTTACTGTACACAAGCTTAGGTGAATTAAAAAAGGCTGAGACGACAGATGATATCTGAACAGCTAGCATGATCTACTTATTGAACAGGCCCCGCAGAATTTTATCCTGAGCCTGTGAGTAGTCAATAATGGATACCCGTAACGACCTTGACTTTCACAATCTTGAGAAACAAGACGTTCGAGAGTACTGGGAGCATGAAGCCCAGGAGTTTACCCCGTGGTTAGCTGAAGAGATCCAGTCTGGCGAAACATCACACTTAGAGGATGTACTTGGCCTGGAATTAGACGTAGTCGAGATAGAGAAGAGTGTGGGAAAGTATAGCGTCGATATCCTTGCGCGAATCGAAGCCGATGGTCGGAACGTTGTAATCGAAAACCAGCTCACGGAATCCGACCATGACCACCTTGGAAAGGCCATTGCATATGCTGCTGGATTAGACGCAGACATCATCGTTTGGATCGCTCCACGATTTAACGATGAGCACCGAGATGCCATCCAGTGGTTGAACAGTAACAGTCGAGAAGGTGTGGACCTCTTTGCGCTCCGACTAGAGGTGTGGAAAATCGGTGATTCCGCACCAGCGGTCCGCCTCAACCCTGTTGACCAACCCAGCGAATGGAAAGCAAAAGCACGGCGCACAGAAGGCGAACTTTCTGAACAAGCGGAACGCCGTGAGGAGTTCTGGACAAGGTTTCGTGATCGGATTGAGCAGGAGAGAACACCTCTTCGTGCACGGAAGCCAGCGCCCCGTCATTACTATTCGAATCCAATCGGCAAATCCGGATTTCATGTCTCCTTCCTCTTTGATCGGAAAGCCGAAGAACGTGCCATCATTCTCACTATTGAGGACGACGAGCAAGCGTTCTGGCAGCTCCACGACGAGAAGGAACAAATCGAAGAGGAATTAGGTCACCCACTCAATTGGGTTGAACCTGAAGAGACCCGGAGCGGGAATATGCGGAGTGCGATTCAGTTACGTACAGACGGTACGCTGGGGGAAAAGGAGATGTGGGCTGAGCATATCGAGTGGTTTCTGGAACACGGCGAACGGTTTCACGACGTGTTTGGAGAACGTCTCCAGCGCCTGTAAACGGCACCACGCAAAGCACACCCCAGTTCCGTTTAAACACGGAGACAGTACAAGAGATACCCGATCAGAGTGGCATCCAATCAATCGAACAGATGGATATCAAGTAGAGCTACACTGTGAACATCGTATACCGGCTTGAATCCCTTGTATTGGATTATGTTCTGTGAATCGCTCGCTACAGGAGTCACAGCGAATCTCTTCGGTTACACCAACTCCATCCCCGTACCCAACAGTCAACGACTGTGATACGCCCTGTTTTTCCAATTCAAGTTCAAGCTCTCCTCGTTCATACTCCACCTGTGTTAATGTTAGAGGAGTTACGACCACCTCTAAGGCGTGTCTTCCACGTATCTCTCGTTGCTTTTCTGGAAATCCTTGGTCACGCCGATGTTGAAGCGCCTCTA
>LFCJ01000307.1_pt1 | contig 29493 bp, 25 predicted proteins | sample 643141 | NCBI WGS metagenome assembly LFCJ01 (sample SAMN03766243, study PRJNA286221) | soda lake metagenome | biome: soda lake; feature: Kulunda steppe; material: water; isolation source: sample B1-Br-g2 brine of Lake Bitter-1 | place: Russia: Kulunda steppe | collected 2010-07
GTGGTACGCGCCGCCGGTCAACGCCGTCTTCCGGGCGATCGTCGTGCTCTCGACGCCGCCGACGACGACGCTCCGATACGAGAACGAGCCACATCTTCGGCTCGACGAAAAGATCGACGCGGCCCACGCCCGTCTGCGGGAACGATCGACAGCGATCGCAGACGAGACGCACGTTTTCGGCGTCGTTCGGGTGACCGGCGGCCGCGTCGAATAATAGAATACGTGAACGGCTACGATCGGTGACGGAGTCCAGCCCCGAGCAACGCGAGCAGGGCGACAGCCGTCACGGCGATGCCGAATCCGGGTACCGAGTCGTCAGCGCCGGCTGCACCATCGTCGTCGTCAGCGTCAGCGTTCTCATCCGAGAGCGTGACCGTCACCTCGAATCCGTCGAGGTCCGTTCCAGCGTCCCAGCTCGCCTGTCCATCCGTCGTCGCGGACGGCTCCGGGGTTGCAGTCTCGACAGTCGATCCGTCCGGACCGGCAACCGTGAGAGACCGATCGGCCTCGTAGCCGCTTGCAAACGGCTCGGTTACGGTGAGCTGTCCGTCGTCAACCGCGGCGAGTGACTCCCAACTGACCGAGAGGACGACGATGCCGCGATCGTCTGTTGTCCGAAAGTCGATCGCCTCTTCAGCGACCGTCATCTCGCGGTCGGTGTCGGTGTTTGTGGCGACCGACTGCATCCGATCTGTGAACCGGTCGAGCAACTCCGTTCGGTCGTCGTCATCAGCTTCCAACGTCTCGAAGGCATCACGTTCGTCCTGGTCGGTAAGATCGTACACGCTGACGAGCGAGACGGTTGCGTCACCCTCTGCAGTCAGTTCGACGTACAGCGCTGGATCGTCGGTCTCTGCTGGCTGGCTCGTACCACTCGAACCAGCGACCGGTGCAGCCAGAAGTCCCGAACAGAGGAGTAATACGCCAACGAGGGTGATTCCTCGCTGCATCTTACCGGTTCCCGGCGTCGTTCTGGCCGTGGTCATCGGTGTCTGTCTCTAGTTCGTCGTCTTCGTCTGCATCCACGTCGTCAGCGTTGTCAGTACTATCAGCATCGTCAGCAGTGCCGGCGTCGTCAGCACCGCCAGCACCCGGCCGGTCGATCGGTGCGCCCGGTTCACGGTCAATATCTACTGGTTGGCCGACGCTCTCCCCAGCGATCGACTGTGCGATGGCAGCGACCTCAGAGCCACCGATTTCGCTAGCGCGGTCTGCAAGCGTCTGGATTGATTCGATGTCGATACCGCGTTCCTCGAGCAGTTCCTCGTCGAGCTCACCGGCAGTGGCTGCGGTGCCGTTTGCCAGCCGCTCGGCAGTCACTTTTTCAGTTGCAACTGACGCCATTCTGGCTTCGTACTGTCCCTGGCTGATATTGCCTGCTTCGTACGACTCGTTGAGCTGGTTAGTTCGGTCTTCGAGCTCCTCGATTCGCTCCTCGACATCGTCGAGTTGGTCGCCGACGACGTCGGCCTTGGCGTCTTCCGTCGCTGCGTTGGCGACCGAGATACCGTACGTTCGCTCTGCCAGTTCACCGTCGAACTCCGCCTCCTGGACGCCGACAACACCGGAGAGTTGCTCACCGGGTGCGGCACTTTCGTTTTCGTCGGCCATCTCGTCATCCTGTACGCTCGCGGTCCCGCTCATGTCGGCGGCCGCGAGTGGCATCGCCACCATCGAGACGGCGAGTACCAGTGCAAGTGCGATCGTCGTTGTTCGCTTCATGACGATTGGACCCTGGAGCCACCATCCCATATACCCGGTCGATACTCACCCCGATTCAACGACTATCAACGACGATTGACACTGTTTGTTCGAACAGAAAACGGTCAAAAATGGACGAAACGGTCCGACGCAGTCATGCGGTTATCGACTATTGTCGATCAGTCAGGCCGATCGCTTGAATCAGCCAGTTGCTCCTCCCGGTCGGGCAGCGAGAGGACGTTCTCACGACCCAGCCGGAACGACTCGATGTCGCCGTCCTCGCGCAACGAACTGACGACCTTGCTCGTCTTTGCGTCGGTCCAGCCAAGCTCCGAGACGACATCTTGCTGTTTCATGCGACCGCCACGCTCCTCCAGCAGCCGACGGACGCGTTCTTTGTTGCTCAAGAACTCCTCCGGAACGTCTCGCTCATCGGCAGTGTCGGGCGCTCGATCGGCCGTCGCTGTCTCCGTGGCGTCATGACCGGAGTCACCGATAGCTGGTTCCGAACCGCCGCCGGCTCTCCGCTGCCAGTACCACACCGCGACGACGCCGACCACACCGAGCCCCCCACCGCCGATCGCGATCGCCGAGAGTGAGAGCCCCGAGCCACCACTCGAAGCGACCACGTGTGGCTCGCCGGTGACGAAATCGGTCTGTGAGCCACGCCAGATAACCGCGTTCTGTCGCTGATCGTCGGGCTCGGGACTCACGTCCGTCAGTTCGTACGCGTCGGGCCACGAGAGTAGCAATCGTGTCCCGTCGTCGAGATAGAGCCCCTCGATCGCGTCCCCGGCACGCAGTTCGGCGCCGTCGACGGCGGCAAACCCGTCCCAGTCGAACGTGTATCTGATGACGCCGTACTCGCGAGCGAGCGACTGGCGTTCCGTCTCGACGGCAAAGCCGTCGATCGACATGTCCCGTTCCGTCGCGTCGCTTGCAGTGGCCACGGTCGAATCGATTCGATCGGCAAACCGTGTCAGATACGGCTCCGGATCCTCGTCGACATCGTCCGCGATCGATTCGAAGGCGTCAGTCGTCTCGTCGTCGTCGAGTTGGACCCAGAACTCGACGGTCCACGTCGCGGACCCATCAGCCGCCATTGCGACGTCCATCCGGACCTGATCCGGATCGATGTCTTCTGGAGTCGCCGAGAACGGCTCGGGCGAGTCTGTGCCAACCGAGTGGGAGTGGGGCCGATCGGTGGTCGCACCGACGACCGAAAGCGGGACGGAAACGAGCATCGAAACCGCGAGGAGGCCGACCACCAGCCGGACGATCGTCGGTGAAAGGCGTTCAGTCATCCGTCTCAAAACGAGTACTGGCAGTGCGGTGGGGAGACCCTCTCCGGCGACGATCGAACGGAGAACGGTGGAGATCGATACAGCGAATCACGAAATTCAGTTTTCGATAGGGTTCTCATACGTCTTTTGGTCAGTGCCGTGTAGTGTCGTACAGCTAAAATTTTCTATCGAAACAGTGCGTTCCGGTCCACAGTGGGGGTCGGCTACGCCGGTACAGGTGCGGGAACGCGGCTGTTACAGCTGCGGGAACACGGCCGTTCCGGGCGTAATCTCGGAGACGACGCTTCCAAGAGCGTCGATCGCACCGCTGACGAAGCTACCGATTGCCCCGAGCAGATCGGAAACGAACTCCGGAACCGGCTCCGGGAGGTCATCCGTCGCTCCCTCACCTGGGGTTGCAGTCACTGTCCCGGCTGTGCCGGCGAGCAGTGTGATACTGATCACGATCGCGAGTAGTGCGTGTCGTCTCATGACGACTGGACACTGGCCAGGAGATGGCTTTAATCCGCCACACCCTGTCGCCCGTTTTCGCCGTTTTTCGCCGATTGTCGTCCGTTGGAGTCAACAAAACACGCATGTTGGCGGTTGTCCCTGCATGCCGGTGGTCGCCTGAACGGAGCCGGTGAGCATCGGGGGAGACGACACCCGTCGGTATCAGGCCACAGATGTCTCGAGATTCTCGTATTCGCAAATGCGGTCGCGAAACTCCTCCGGAATCGGCGCGGACTGTTTCGTTTCCGGGTCGATGTGGACCATCGTCGTCTCCGCGGTCGCGACGATCGCGTCGTCGACGAGGAACTCGTAGGCCATCGTACAGCTGGTCTCCCCGAGATCGGTCACGGTGAGGGTGATCGACAGCTCGTCGTCGATCGTGATCGGCTGCCGGTAGTCGATTTCGAGGTTCGCGAGCACGAACGGGAACTCCCAGGGGTCGAGATCCAGGACTACCTCTGCGTAATCGGACCTGACCTCCTCGAGATAGTTCGCGTAGACGGCGTTGTTGACGTGGTTTAGCGGATCGAGGTCGCGAAACCGGATGGGGATCTCGGTAATGAATTTCTCACTCATTGTTCGTTGTAATTGCGGGCGGACAAAAATAGCCACCGGTTCAGACAACCGCCACCGATCGGCGGTCCCTCGGGACACCAGTCCCGCTTAGTGCTCTCCGTACAGCCGTGCGTGCTCGGAACAAAACACCGGGTTGTGAAGCTGTGCCTCGATCAGGTCTTCGTGGTAGTGGGCGTTGAACAGTCGACACCCCTCCCGATCGCAAAACGCCTCGCCCGTTTCGAGGTAGTGGACGGCCTGGAGGACGTACCCCTTCAACGCGTCGGTCGTTCGGGGGTCGTCCTCGATCAGGAACTCGCCCTCGACGCGGTTCTCGAGCACCTCGCGTGGCGGCGTCTCCCCCGAGAGCAGCGAGTGGCGTTGTTTTTCTTTGTAGTACGCCTCGGGCTTTGCCGGTGCCTCGTACAGTCCGGGAACCGAGACCAGTGTGGGCTGGCCGAGGACGTTCACGCGCTTGTGCCAGCGTCCGTCGTGGTCACCCCACGTGCCGATCGCCCGATCGAGGATCGCCACGTGGAGGGTATCGAGGTCGCGCTCCTCGGCGGGCAAGGCAGTGTTGAGCGCGCGCTGGATCCGGCTGCCGTCGTAGAGGACCCCACCCTCCCGATCGGGATTCTCGAGTGCTCGTTCCTCGTAGCGAACCGTTCCGAGCATCGTGTTGCCAGTCTCCCGATCGTACGGCGAGAGCACACGCGCCTCGGCAAACCGTTCGGCGAGGTCATCGGTGCGGTAGACGTCGACGAATCGATCGCGGACCGTCACCTCGCTCTCGACACGTTCAGTGAGCCAGTCGGCGATCGCGTCGACGTCAACGACGGTGTCGTCTGCTCGAGACGTCTGTGACGTCTCGCTGTCGGCGACGGTCGTCGGCGCACGATAGAGCATAACGCTATCGACCATACATGAACTAGTTGTACCACCGAGTGAAACAGTTACGATCACTGGTCGACACACGCGTCCAGCCACGTACCGCCAGCCGCTCGGTGAATCGCCCCGGGGTCAAGCCCCGGGGCATTCTCCTAGACCGCTTGTAAACAGCGAGAGAATCCCGCCGTCGTCGGACTCCGCCCGACTACCTGTGGAATCCCCGATCCCGCTCCGTTCACCGCGAAGAGGATGTTACCCCTCAAAAAACGTCGGCGGTTCGACCTGCTCGGTTTCAGCCTCCCGCCACCCGTATGCCGGTTCCCACCCCAACTCCGTTTGTGCTTTCGCCGTCGAGAACGCCGACTGCTCGCCTTCGAGATCACACTCGTTCGGGAGGTCACCAAAGACTGCCTTGATGACGTCCGCAGTCGGTCGCCCGAGATAGTTGTCCGCGGCCATCGCGTGATACGCCTCGTGCCCGTCACTGGTGGATTCGAGGGCGGCGTCGACGATCGAAACGACATCGCGGATGTCGACGTACGACCAGAAGTTCCCGCTCGGTGGTGCCGACTCGGGGTCGAACGCCGATCGACCGTCGGTTGCCTGGTACTCGCCGGGGTACTGAATCCACGATGGACGAATCGAGGTGACGGAGACGCCGTAGCGGCGAACCGTCTTCGCCGCGATCGCTTCACCGACGAGCTTTGACAGCCCATAGCCGTCTTCCGGACGTTGGGGGTGACTCTCGTCAATCGGCAGATACGCCGGGAGAAACGGCTCCGCAGCGAAGGGCATTCCGTACAGACTCTCGCTTGAGGCCCAGACCACGTCAGCACCGATCCGACCCGCGGCCTCGAAGACGTGGTATGCGCTCGCGACGTTCGTCATGAACGTCTCGGTTCCCGGTGCAACTCCCAGTCGTGGAATCCCCGCAAAATGAACCACTGCATCCGGGTTCGCTGTGAGGATCCCCTCCCAGGCCTGCCCCTGGTCGGTGAGATCCGCTCTGAGGAACGTGACGTTGTCGCGCCCTTCAGTTGGACGGTCGAGGTCGATACCGATGACCTCGTGACCACTGTCTGCGAAGTGATCGACGAGCCAGCTGCCCGCAGCTCCGGTTGCACCCGTGACGACGAGTTTCATATCCATCTCCTTCGTTCCGGTGGGCAAAACGGTGTGGGAGACTATTTGTGCCAGTGGCGTGGACCGTTGCCATCGCTTGACCACCCCTCAAGACTCGATCGGGTCTCCGAGACGGCTTCGAGTAGATACCGTTCGCGAACGATATCACTCGCCTGCATCGCCTTCCGGGCCGCGTTATCCGCGAGCAGTGTGAGATCACTCGCCGCATACCCCTCGGTGTAGGTCGCGGTATCGCTCCAGGAGATCTCGTCGGCGATCGGTCGATCGGCCAGCGCGAGTTGCAAAATCTCCTCGCGTGCGGTGGCATCCGGCGGCGGCACCTCGACGCGTTCGTCGAACCGGCCCGATCGGAGGATCGCGTCGTCGACGTCGTCAAGCAGGTTCGTCGCGCCCACGACGACGACATCGTGGTCGTCGAGCGTCTCCAGTTCGGTCAACAGCTGGTTGACCAGCTGGCGCTGGTTGGTCGAGCCACTTCCCCCACGCGAGCCGGCGACGCCGTCGATCTCGTCGAGAAAGAGCACGCAGGGTTCGTTCTGGCGGGCGATCTCGAACAGGTCGGCAACGTTCTGTGCGGGCTCGCCCATCCACTTGCTCGTCAGATCCGCCGGCGTTACCTCGAGGAAGGCGACGTCGAGTTCGCCGGCGAGCGCGCCCGCAACGTGAGTCTTCCCACAGCCCGGCGGCCCGTACAACAAGACGCCACTCGTCACGTCGAGGCCGTACTCGGCGTACCGATCGGCGTTCTCCAGTGGGTCGACGACGGTCTCGTGGAGCCGCGATTTCAGCTCGTCCATCCCGCCGACGTCGTCGAAGGTTCGGCCTGTCTCCGTGGTGACGAGCGATCGGGCGCGCAGATCGACGCCGTCGGGCTGGACCACCGTTTTCCCGTCACCGACCGCGCTGTCGCCCCAGTCGGGCACGCTCGATTCGGTTGCGTCGACGGCTGCGCGCAGATCGTCGGTTTCGATCGGCGAGCCATCACGCAGCGCCCGTCGGGCCGCGTCGGCGGCGATGTGTTCGAGATCGCTCGCGGCGTAGCCGGCGGTTGCCTCGACGATCGGGTCGATCGCACAGTCCTCGGCGAGGGGGCGCCCTTCCAGATGGATCTCGAGGATCTCACGACGTGCCGGGGTATCGGGCGGTGGCACCTCGATTCGCTCGTCGAACCGGCCGGTTCGCAAGATGGCGTCGTCGACGTCGTCGAGCAGATTCGTCGCCGCAAGCACCAGGACAGCTTCGTCATCGATATCTTCGAGTTCGCCCAACAGCTGGTTGACCATCCCCCGTTCGCTCGTACTGGAGCGGTCTTCGCGCGCACTCGCGATCGCGTCGATCTCGTCTAAAAAGAGCACACAGGGCTGGTTCGCTTTCGCGATCGCAAAGACGTCCTGGACGTTTTCGGCGGGTTTGCCGACGTACTTGCTCGAAAGGTCTGCAGGCGTCACGTCGAGAAACGCATAATCGAGTTCGCCGGCGAGTGCGCCCGCAACGTGAGTCTTTCCACAGCCCGGCGGGCCATAGAAGATGACACCCGAGACCGGATCGAGTCCGTACTCACGGAACCGATCTGGCTGCTCGACCGGGCCGATCACCGATCGCCGCAGCGTCGATTCGAGCTCGGTCATCCCGCCGACGTCCCCAAAACAGCGATCGGGACTCGGCTCGACCAGCTGGCAGGCATCGAGGTCGGCTGAGTCGGGTTGGACCGGCTCGTTCGGAGCCGTCTCCGCAGCCTCGGCCGTCTCCGACTCGGGGCCACCGGCAGTCGACTCATTGTCCGCCTGGTGGTGGCGGCTGGGGCCGTCGATCGTCTGCTGGATCGCCGTGTGTGCATACTGGCCCAGGTGTGCCATATCCTCCTGGAGAGCGTCGGCCAGCCAGCCATGCGGAGACCGCTCCGTGACGTCATCGACGCTCCGGACGACGCCGATCGCCTGTCCCTGTTCGCCGGGCCCCGTGACGGCCGCGAGCCAGAAGGGGAGATAGAGCGGGGTTACGTCGACGACGTCTTCGAAGCTCTCGGCGTCGACTGTCGCGGGCAGTGTAAACGTCTCGTGGAGTCGATCAGTGAACCCGGTGGCATCCCCGGCTTCGGTTGCGACACGAGCATCTTCGAGTCGCTCCGGCAGCAACTGTGCGGCCTGCCGGTCTGAAACCTGAAAGTCGAGCAACACCGATCGACCCAGGCCGGCCCGGTCGCGGCCGAAATCATAGCCCGACAGGGCGATCCCGGTGGGCGACTCCGCAGCCGATCGGTACTGCTGGAGCGGCGCGTGATTGTCCGTCCAGAGCCCATCCAGCAGCGTGGTCTCCCGGCCGACGCCCGCTGACCCCGCCGTCGCGTACGTGTACGAGACCCGGAACACGGGATAGAAAATCCGGTGGAGCCGATCGACCACAGCACCGTCGCCCAGGGCGTCCTGTGCGTGGTCTTCGAGTGCGTACCTGATCTGGCCCGCCTCTGGAAGCGTGCTATCGACGCGAATCGTCTCGGGTATCATTGCCCCGAAACCCCCCCGATCGCGACCGGTCTCGATCGACTCATTGTCTTCTCAATACTAACTTCGTCGTTGTATTGATTTCGGTTCAGAACGGCGTAATGCTTTACGTTTGGCCAGGATTTTATAACCCAGTCGGCAACGTGTTCGGTTGTCGCAAAACGGAGTGTCTGCCAGAGATCGAGACGACGATCGGTTGCCGGTCAGTCGTCGGCGGGCGTCGCGTTACGCGAGGTGACGTCGACGGGTTCGGCGTCGACTTCGAGTTCGTCGAGGGCGATCTGGGCGGCGCGTTTGCCGGAGACGAGCATGGCACCGAACGTTGGGCCCATGCGTGGGAGACCGTAGGTCGTCGCGGTCGCCATTCCGGTGGCGATCAGGCCCTCGTGGACGAGGCCGGTGTGTTCGACGACGGCGTCCTCGCTTTTGCCCACCCACATCGAGTCGTGACCGGGCGAGTCGTGGCCGGGTGCGCCGTAGGAGTCTGCATCAGTCTGGTCCATCCCGGTTGCGGCCGCTTCTGCTTCGCCGATGCCCGGCGCGTCGAGAACGCCACGCTCGTCGAGTTTCTTGACGGCCATCGCGTCGTGGCCCGTCGCGTCGATGACGAGGTCGGCCTCGACTGCGATCGGATCGACACACGTGATCTCCCGTGGCAGGGCGTGGACCGGCGTCCAGTTCATGACGATGCCGCCGACACGGTGGTTCTCGCGGATGACGATGTCGGTGAACTCCGTCATGTTCTGCATCTTGGCACCCGCGTCACAGGCGGCCTTGATCAGGCCGGAACAGGCTTCCGGCCCGTTCGCGATGAACAGCCCCTCGCTGTCCTGGGACTGTTTGTAGGAGACGTCGAGTTCGTCGAGAATCTGCTGGGCCGGGTCACGCACGGTGACCTTGTTCATCAGGAAGCCACCGAGCCAGAAGCCCCCGCCGAGATAGTTGTTCTTTTCGACGACCATCGTCTTCACGCCGCGCTCGGAGAGTTCCTTTGCGGCCGTCAGTCCTGACGGGCCACCGCCGACGATGATGACGTCCGAATCCGAGAAATCCATGAACTCCTCGGTCCACTCCTGTCCGATCGCACGTGTTACATCTGCCTCACCAACGTCGCTGAACTGTTCGAAGTTATCGCTCATACAACTAGGTGGTATTGTCCAGTGGTGAAAAGTCTGTCGCGTTGGCTGACTGATTGATTGTGGGGAGTAACCGGTACTCTCTACCGGCGATTAATTGTCGGGAGTAACCGGTACTCTCTACGGCTGTCGATCGGACGCGCACGTAGACTGGTCGAGTAGTCAGTAGACATCCCGGACCGCGTTCGATCGCTCGAGCCGATCGGATCATCGCGCTGGTCACGCCGTTTTCACAGAAGAATCGAGGCGGATACCCCGACGCTTGCGGTCGGGGTTGTTGGCGGACGACGACCAGCCGATCGCCGTGCGTTTCCGCGAGAGTTGCCCTCGACTACCAACAGACTCCTCGATGTCCCCTCTTGCGACGCGATAACGCACGGAGCGGAGTCAAAATGGGCTGTATACGCACTCTCGGGCGACCGTCTTCGGTGCGGTCACGCTTCCCGAACGCTGAAGCCACACCACTACATACGGACGAGTAATGCATCGTCGCGGTGTTCTCGCAGCTGGCGCGCTCTCTGTTCTGTCCGGCTGTCTCAGCTACTTCGAAGACGACGGCGACGAGATCACTGAGCCAGGGGACGTCGAAATCGTCTGGGACGATCTGATACGGTACAACCCGGGAACGGAGGAGGAACGAGTCTCCGTCTGGGGAGTCATCAAGAACGTCGGCGATCGGGAGTTGAACTATATCGAAATCCGGGCGACCTTTTTCGATGCGGAGTCGACGGAGCTCGAAACCGTCATCGAGAACGTCCAGGGGGACGTCAGCTCGGGTGAGGAGTGGCCCTTCGACGTCGAGTTCCCACACTTCGGCGAGCGAGCTGCCGAGGTCACAGCGTACGAACTCGAGCCCGCGACGGGGGTCTGAGATGCGATCGATGGTCACGAGTCGATCGACGACCGCGAGAGCGTGGGTCCGGAGCACTGCCGTCCCGCCACGGTGGGAGATCCCACACTCACAGTGGTTGCCAACTCCCCTGCTATGACCGATCACGACGACGGTGTTTCGACGCTCGCAAAACAGGGGTCGATCACGTTCGTCGGCAACATCGTCAACGGTGCACTCGGCTTTGCGATCGTCATGCTGATGACACGCTTTGTCAGCCCATCGGTCTACGGGCTCTTCGTGCTTGCGACCTCGGTCATCCTCTTCATGCAGGTCTTTGCAAACCTCGGGCTCCCGCTTGCGATCGACTACTTCGTCCCCCAGTATCTCGACGACGGCGAGAACGGCAAGGCAAAGGGTGTCATCGTTCAGGTGACCGCAACCGTCCTCGTCACCTCCTCGCTTGTCGCACTCGCCCTCGCCGTGAGCACGGGTTGGATCGGCGACTTCTTTCAGGAACCCTCGATGCAGGTCGCCCTCCTCCTGTTGTCCGTTACCATCCCAATGCTCGCAGTCTACAACGTGTTGTTGACCTCTTTTTATAGCATCAAGAAGCTGCAGTACCGGGTTATTATGCGGGATCTCGTCCGACCGATCGTCCGGTTTTCGATCACCGCCGGGCTGTTGCTCGCCGGGTTCGGGCTCCTCGGACTCGTCGCTGGCTACGTGATCGGGCTATTCGTCGCGATCACCGTCGGCGCGATGGTGTTTACCTACAAGGCATGGGACCTGCTGACAGCGGAACTCGAACTCGTCGCTCCGGGACCGCTCGTCACGTATTCTCTGCCACTGGCAATGACGAGCGTCGTGTTCGTCCTGATGGGGCACGTCGACTACTTCGTCCTCGGCTACTTCCTCGCCTCGGACGACGTCGGCATCTACCGCGTCGGCTACATGCTCGGCTCCGGGCTGATGATCATCTTTAACTCGCTGTCACCGGTGTTCAAGCCGCTGATTGCCGAGACCAACGACGACATCGACCTGGTCGAACAGCGGTTCCGGATCATGGCCCGCTGGATCGCCGCGATTACGCTGCCGTTTGCGATCACGCTCTCGCTTGGAGCGAGTTCCTACCTCGCTGTGCTCTATACGCCACAGTACGCCGCGGCGAATCTCGTCGTCGTCCTGCTGGCCGGGGCGTTCCTCTTTAACGTCACGTTCGGCGGTCCCGATGGCTCGCTCTTGCAGGGCCTTGGCTACTCGCGGCTAGTCTTTGTGAACACGCTCGTCCTCTTTGGCGCGAATTTCTTCATCTCGCTCGCGCTGGTTCCGCTGGTCGGCATCGAGGGGGCCGCGATCGGCTCCGCGACGGCGCTGTTGCTCGTCGGCGCGTTGACCCTCAGCGAAATCTACTATTTCGACGGCATACATCCCTTTACCCGTGACTTTGCGAAGGTCGTCGGCGCTGGCGTCCCCGCGACGATCGCCGGCGTCCCGATCGTCTTGCTGGTCCAGTCGGATCTGCTGGTCGTCGTCTTCCTCCCGATCGTCGTCGTCGGGAGCTATCTGGCGACGCTGATCGCGACCGACGCGTTTACCGACGCGGACGCGCAGATGGCCGCCGAGTTCAGCCCAACGCTACAGAAGTGGCTGCCCGCGACGATTCGCAACCGATAGCGATCGGTGTCCCGATCGATCGCCGCCCCCGGCGGAGCGATCACCGCGGCGCATCGCTCCGCGCTGATCGGCCGGGAGAGGGTCGCCAGCAGTCCGTAATGATACGAATCCGTCTCAATCGTCCACGAGTTCCGTCTCACTCCCACTCGGGCGATCGCCGCCGGAGGCGGCCGATTGCCCGCCGCGCTCGTCCTGTTCGCTCTCGATCACGCCATCACGCCACGTGCCAAGCCGGAACCAGAGCACTGCAACGACAAACGAGGCGACCATTCCGAACGCGTAGGCCCACCAGATGCCCGCGACGCCGAGATCGATCGCCGCGATCGTCGGGACCGTAACCCCGATACCGGGGACCGTCACGGCGGTAAAGGCGAGGACGAGGGCGACAGGAACGCGGAACACCCACCGCGAGAGAAAGGAGAGCACCATCGCTTCTCTCGTGTTGCCGGCGCCCCGAAACGCACCCTGGATGACCATTACGCCCGCAAAGAGCGCCCAGAAGGGAGCCATGATCCGCAGGAAGACGACGCCCTCCGCGATCACCGCAGGATCGGCGACGAAGATCCGCATGGCCTGTGCCGGGAACGCGACGAGGACCGCTGCGATCGCGAAGATGAACACCATCGTTCCTGCGGTTGCCAACCGCGCGACAGCGGCGGCCCGATCGGGTGTCTTCGCGCCGAGATTCTGGCCGACGCCGGTCGCAGTCGCCTGTCCGACCGCGCCGGAGACAGCCCACGTGACCGACATCAGGCGAACGCCGATGCCGTATGCGGCGGTCGGCGCGGCCCCAAAACGCGCGACGAAGCCGGCCATCGCGACGGAGGCGAAACTACGCGCCCAGCCGTCGATGGTGGCCGGATACCCGATGTCGAGCAGTTGTCGCTGGATCCCAAGATCGGGGACGAGATCGCCGAGTCGAAGTCGAACGCCAAAGCGGCCGTCGAGCAGGATGTAGATCCCTGCTACCGTGGCGACGGCGCGAGCGATAAACGTCGCCACCGCAGCCCCCTGGGTCCCCATCTCGGGAAACGGCCCCCAGCCGAGGATGAAAAACGGATCCAACACGACGTTGATCCCCGCAGAGATGAGTACGAGCCACATTGCCGTTTTCGTATCGCCAGCGCCCTGCAGCGACGATCGAAACGCAAAGAACAGGAACGTAAGCGGCAGGGCGAGGAAGATGATCTCGATGTATGCAAGTGCCTCGACGAACACCTGATCGCGTGCGCCGATGAGCGTGAGAAGCGGACGGCGAAAGAGGAGGCCGATCGCCGCGAGTATCGTCGAAACCACCGTCGTCAACAACACGGTCTGGGCGACGACTCTGTCTGCCATCCGATCGTCGTCGGCCCCGACGTACTGGGAGACCAGCGCGATCGTCGCCGCCGTGATCCCCATCGCCGTCGAGACGAACATCCACGAGAGCGGAAACATCAGCGAGACGGCCGCAACGGCCTCCGCGCTCACGCGACCGACCCAGAACATATCCGCGAGATTGTAAAACGTCTGGAGCAGGTTTCCCAGAACCAGCGGCCAGGCTAACTGGAGCAGTTTCGGCGGGATCGCTCCCGTCGTCATATCGACCCGTTTCCGATCGGGCGACGTGTCCGGCTCGGCCACAGTCGGTTCTCGTCCGTCCCTTATCCGGACGTCCCAAAAGCACTCGCCTCGTGGCCGCGGCTTGCCGACTTTCGTCCCGTCTCGGAGCGGTCACCACCGGTGCGCTCGCGACGCCCGCGAGCGTGCGCACACCTGCGCTGTCTGCCGGTTTTGGCGAAAGCGTTATCAGATGCTCAGTCGTACCGAGCGATAATGATCAACAGTCGCCGACGGCCAGCCGATCGCCGAACCGGCGGAGGTGAGCCACTGTGGAGCTAATAATCACGGAGAAAGACAACGCAGCCAGGCGGATCGCCGACATTCTGTCAGGCGGGAGCTTCGACTCGAGTCGCGAGAACGGTGTCAACGTCTACGAGTGGGGCGGCAAACGCTGTGTCGGCCTGTCGGGACACGTTGTCGGCGTCGACTTTCCGCCGGAGTACTCCGACTGGCGGGACGTCGAACCCGTCGAGTTGATCGACGCGAACGTCGAGAAGACCGCCACGAAAGAGAACATCGTCGCGACGCTCCGGATCCTCGCTCGTCGCGCCGAGAGCGTGGCGATCGCGACTGACTACGATCGGGAGGGAGAACTGATCGGGAAGGAGGCCTACGAGATCGTCCGCGAGGTCAACGATGCGGTCCCCATCCGGCGAGTGCGCTTCTCATCGATTACGGAAAACGAGGTCCAGAGCGCCTTCGACGAACCAGACGAACTCGACTTCGATCTGGCCGCCGCCGGCGAGGCACGCCAGATCATCGATCTCATCTGGGGAGCGGCGCTCACTCGCTTTCTCTCGCTGTCTGCCGGCCAGCTTGGGAACGACTTTATTTCGGTCGGTCGGGTGCAGTCGCCGACGCTCAAGCTGATCGTCGATCGGGAACGCGAGATCGAAGCGTTCGATCCGGAAGCCTACTGGGAACTGTTTGCCGATCTCTCGAAAGCCGACGCCGACGTGCCATTCGACGCCCAGTACTTCTATCGCGACGAGGACGGCAACGAGGCCGAACGGATCTGGGAGGAGGCCACTGCCGAGGAGGTCTACGAGATACTGGCCGATCGTGACAGCGCCACTGTCGTCGACGTTAACCGCCGGACGCGGACCGACACACCGCCGACGCCGTTCAACACGACCCAGTTTATCCGTGCCGCAAGCGCGATCGGCTACTCCGCAAAGCGGGCGATGTCGATCGCCGAGGACCTCTATACGGCGGGCTATATCACGTATCCGCGGACGGACAACACGGTCTATCCGGACGATCTCGATCCCGAAGCGCTACTCGACGACTTCGTCGGCCACTCGACGCTTGGCGAGTCCGCCGAGTCGCTACTGGAGGCCGACGAGATCGTTCCCACTGAGGGTGACGAGGAGACGACCGACCACCCGCCAATTCATCCGACGGGTGAGATTCCGAGCCGCGGCGACATCTCTGACGACGAGTGGGAAGTCTTCGAACTCGTCGTCCGGCGCTTCTTTGCGACCGTCGCCGACGCAGCGGTCTGGGAACACCTCAAGGTCGTCACCGAGGTCGAGGACTACCGGCTCAAATCCAACGGGAAACGGCTCGTCGAACCCGGCTACCACGATGTCTATCCCTACTTCAGCACCGCCGAGAACGTCGTGCCGGACGTCGACGAAGGTGAGGAACTGGCGCTTTCCGACGTCGAACTCGAAGACAAAGAGACCCAGCCGCCACGCCGCTACGGTCAATCCAGACTGATCGAAACGATGGAAGATCTAGGAATTGGCACGAAGTGTCTGACAGAAGACACCGCCGTTCTCCATCGGACCGATGGCGAGATCAATCGGACACAAGTCGCCGACTTATTCGACGACGGACAGGTTATTTTGGCCGATGGTGATACCGATATCGCGGTTTCCTCCGAGACACCGACGACGATCTCGTTCGACGAACAAACGGGTCTCGTTCGAGAAGCAGAGGCGACACTCATAAGTGAGCGACCACTTGACGATGACGAACATATCCTCGATTTCGAGACACCTGCCGGATCGTTCTCAGTAACGGGGGACCATCCCCTCTACGTGACTACTACCGACGGATTCGACTGTCGTCCCGCCAATGCAATCAGGGTTGGCGACGAGCTACTCACCGCTCGTAGTGATCGAACGTTGAACACTACCGGCGAGCGTCCGATCGCAGTCTCTTGGAAGGCGTTTGCAGACTGGGCTGACACACATTCGAAGCTGTACGGAACCGATGCAAACGAGACGCTCGCAACGCATCGAGAAGGAACTGGACAAACGCAGAGGGAACTTGCCACGATTGTGGAGGCTGACCGCAGCCACATTAGCGAGTTCGAAAACAACCATCGTGACGTTCCCGTATGGATACTCGGTGAACTCGGCATCCGACCCGACGGACTTCACGGATTGAATACCGAAACTACGTTCGAGAATCCGTTCCCGCTTCGCTGGAGTTCTGCCCTTGCTCGTCTGCTCGGCAATCTACTCGGTGACGGTTCGATCCACGTCGACGAGGAAGAGAACGTCATCGATGTTCGATATCATAATACGGATCGTCGACTGATCGATCGGTTCGTCTCGGATACGCAAACCGTGTTCGGTATTCGACCGCCTGTCACCGAGCAACAGGGCCGAAAAGGACACCACAAAACAAAATATCAGGTAAACGTCCCTTCAGCACTTGGTCGGATCTTCCACTTCGTCCTCGAGGAACTGTCTACTGGTGGAGCACCCGACGTTCCGTCGGAGTTCGTTTCCGCGTTCGTCGGTGCGCTGTTCGACGACGAGGGACACATCTCAACCGATGGAAAGGTCTTCATTTCGAACACCGACCATGATCTCTTGTACGCTGCTCAGCGCAGTCTCTCGCCGTACGATATCGACACAACGGTCAACGAGAACCAGCATAAGCTATACATTCGGGGACGACGCTCCCTTGAGCGATTCCTCGATACGGTTCCAATTTCGTGTGACTGGAAGTATTATCGCGGGCTTGATTCCTTGCAAGGATATCACGTTACCGAACGGAAAGCCGAACTTCTCGCCATGATCAGTGACGAAACCCTGACGACAGAAGAGATTGCAGCCGAACTCGGTATTTCGCGATCACTGGCACAGACGACGATTTCCGAACTCAAAACCGAGGGGTACGTCGAAACGCATATCGAGGGCAGCAATCGAAGCCATGACAGCAACAGGACGTTCCGATACAGCACTGATGGATTCGAGTCGTCTATTTACGCAACACTTCTCGGGATTCCATCGACAACAACTGTAACCGATGTGAGTGAACGCGAGTACGACGGTCCGGTGTACGACCTTACCATTTCTGAGACGGCCCCGAACTTCGCAGTCGAAGGTGGAATCGTCGTCCACAACTCCACCCGTCACAACACCCTGGAAAAGCTGTACGATCGCGGCTACATCGAGAGCGATCCGCCACGGCCAACCAAACTTGCAATGGCCGTCGTCGACGCCGCCGAGAACTACGCCGATCGGGTCGTCAGCGAGGGAATGACGGCCCAGTTGGAGGCGGATATGGACGCGATCGCGAGCGGCGAAGCGACCCTCGACGACGTGACCGACGAGTCCCGAGAGATGCTCGAGGAGATTTTCGAGAACCTCGCCGATTCGCGCGAGGAGATCGGCGACCACCTGCGGAAGTCGATGAAAGACGACAAACGGCTGGGTCCCTGCCCCGAGTGTGGTGAGGACCTGCTCGTCCGGCGGAGCCGCCACGGCTCCTACTTCATCGGCTGTGACGGCTATCCGGACTGTGAGAACACGCTGCCCCTGCCCTCGACGGGCAAGCCCCTGATCTTAGAAGACGAGTGCGAAGACCACGGACTCAACGAGGTGAAGATGCTGGCCGGCCGCCAGACGTTCGTCCACGGCTGTCCGCTCTGTAAAGCCGACGAAGCCGGCCAGGGGGCCATATTGGGTGTCTGCCCCGACTGTGGCGACGACCACGATGGCGAACTCGCGATCAAGACCCTCCAGAGTGGCTCCCGGCTGGTTGGCTGTACGCGCTACCCGGACTGTGAGTACTCGCTGCCGCTGCCACGTCGGGGCGAGATCGAGGTCACCGACGACCACTGTGAAGACCACGAGCTTCCAGAACTCGTCGTCCACAGCGGCGACGACCCCTGGGAACTCGGCTGTCCGATCTGTAACTACCGCGAGTTCCAGGCCCGCGAAAACGAGACGGACTCCGATCTGGAATCGATCGACGGTATCGGGGCAAAAACCGTCGAGAAACTTGCGGATGCGGGTATCGAGAGCATCGACGATCTGACCGAGAGCGACCCCGAAGCCGTCGCCGACGACGTCGAGGGTGTCAGCGCCGATCGGATTCGGGACTGGCAGGCGGCGGCCTAGCGTTGGTACCGCCGTCCTGTAGAGTAGGCGATCGGCGGGACACAACGCTGACAGCCACCCAGTCAAATCGAACAATACGTTCTTTTTTGTTGAACTGTGGCGGTGCGGTATGTCGACCGACACAGTGGGAAATGCCACCGCATGCACAACAGTATGCGGGTCGCTTCGGGCCAGGACAAGCGGCCGACGACCTGCCGTTCTCCGAGGCCGTTGCTCGTACTGTCGGACACAAGCAACTGAACGCAACGTGGCCAGATCGAGTCCGAAACGATCGATACACGATGAACACGCCGAGAGACGATTTACGTACGTGTGTCCGATAGTATCAGGCCGATGGGAACTCACAGCTGACCTGCCGTTGGACTCGGTCTGGAACTCGGCGGTGTTTTGATGATCGCCGCCGCGTTCGCCCTCGACGAACCGGCCCTTCTGATCGGGCTTGGGGTTGGTGCCGGCGTCACGGTTGTCGTCGCTGCCGTGGCGTCAGTGCTACTGGGCAGGTGCCACTGGTGGATGCATCACCTGTAGACGAGTTGATCGGGACAGTCGGCGATCGGATCAGCGATCGAGCACTGACGCTGTGGCCGACACGATCCGCTCGGGGTCCACGACATCCGTCTCCTGAAACTGGTCCTCACCGTCGGCGTCGATCACGGTCGTGACGGGGTAGCCGACGATGCCGTACCGCGCCGCGAGCGTTGAGTCCGGATCGTAGCCGACCGCCCAGTTACCGTCGTGACGGTCCCACCAGTCGCGGAGCTCGTCTGCCGGGAGCCGGCCGACCGACTGGTAGGTGACCGACAGGAACCGGACGTCGGAGCCGTACTCGTCGGTGAGGTCCGCGTGGGCCGTAGCGAGTTTCGGCAGCTGGGCCTGACACTGCCCACAGCCCGTCACGAAATACGTGAGGACGGTGACGCTATCGGCCGGCACCGAAACCGTTCCGGCCTCGCTCCCGGGGGCGTCGATCGTCTCGACGGTGACTGGTCCGTCCGTTCCGGCGGCGGTGTCGTCGCCCCCGTCGCTACCGGTCGATGGGACACCGGTCCACAGGAGGGTTGCCCCACCGCCGAGCGCGCCGAGACTCGCGACCCCGGCCACGACGTCGCGGCGTCTCACCGATCGCTCACCCCAGTCGTCGATCGACGAGCCGACGGCCGAGACCCACCCTGTAGCCGTCTGGCCACGAGGCAGGTGGTTGCGTGGCGATTCATACGGGAGCTGTCGTACTGTAGCACAAAGGATTCGTTGGTTCGATCGTCGAGACGGTTGTTACGCCGATCGCCGAGGGGGAACAGCCAAGCAGCCACCGTCCGTTCGTCTGACCGTGACCGACGAGCGCGAACGGTGGAACGAAAAGTATCGAGGTGTCGAGTTCGAACTTCCTGCCGATCCGATCCCGGAGCTCGAACGCCAGATCGGGACGCTACCGGAGGGGCGAGCCCTCGATATCGCAACCGGAACCGGGCGCAACGCCTGTTTTCTCGCCGCCCATGGCTACACGGTCGACGCGATCGACATCTCCGACGAGGCGCTCGATCGGGCACGAGCGCGGGCGACAGACCGTGGTGTCGACGAGCACATCTCCTGGCATCGGGCCGACGTCGCAGACTTCGAATTTGGGACGGAGCGGTACGATGTCATCACGGTAAGCTACTTTGCGGCGCTCGATCTCCTCCCGGATATCAAAGACGCGCTCGCTCCAGGTGGCGTTCTGGTCTACGACCACCATCTGCGGACGAGCGATCCGGTCGAGATTGGGCCCACGAACGAACGCCACCGGTACCGGTCCAACGACCTGCTCCGGGCGTGTCTCGACCTGACGATCCTCTCCTACGAGGAACGACGACGACCGCTTCCGGGCGGCATCGCAGCCGTCGCGACGCTCGTCGCCCGCCGGTCGACTGGTGGGACGCAATCGTACCCGAAGCTCGCCGATCGATCGAATACGGACAGTCCGTAGCGACGGTCGTCTCGGTAGTGGCCGCGCCGATAGCGGTCACTCGGAACCCGGTCGCGTTCGATCGATCGGACACAGCATGTACACCGATCGAATCAGTCCCCGTCGGCGTCGGCTTCGGCGTCCGTCTGGATGCCGTCTTCGGCCTCGCTATCTGTGTCACCGTCTTCGGCCTCGCTATCTGCGTCACCGTCTTCGGCCTCGCTATCTGTGTCACCGTCTTCGGCCTCGCTATCTGTGTCACCGTCTTCGGCCTCGCTATCTGTGTCACCGTCTTCGGCTTCGATCGCCGTTCTAACAGCCGAAACGATGTTGGTTGTCGTCGTTCCGCCGCCATCGCGCCAGCGGATCTCGCCGTCGCCGCCGATCACGACCGTTCCGGGAAACACCCCGTCGTGGTACGCCTCGAAGAGTCCACCCGATCGATCGATGCCGATCGGCCAGTGGCCGTCGTGTTCGCGCCACCAGTCGGCCAGCTCCTCGTCGGTCGGCGTCGCCCCAACGGTCCAGTCGATAACCGAGACCACGACGAGCTCGCCCGTCGGGCCGACGTCGAATGCCGTGTCGAGACGGTCGTACGCGTCGCCGACGGTCGAGAGATAGCCGATGCTCGTCGGACAGAACTGCCGGGTGAAGTTCACGAGTGCGATCTGGCCGGCCCGTGGGATGGTGATCGTCCCGGCCGCACTGCCGGGTGCGTCGATCGTCTCGATTTCGAACGGGGGGCCGTCGTCGGACTCCTGATCGCTTCCCTCCTCGGTGTCGCTCCCGTCGAGACAGCCACTCAGGGCCGTGAGGCTAGTGCTCACAGCGAGGACGTCCCGTCGACTCACTCCGGTGTCGCCGTCGGAACGGAACCGACGACTGCCGGCTCCGGCTGCCCGATGATCGGCCATACCGATCGTACGAACGCACGAAAAAAATGGTCACCGGTTCGATCGGTGGCGTCCAGTTCCGTCGCGAGCCACTGGGTTTTTCATCGCTGCGAGCCGACTCCGGACCACCAGTGACCAGCGCGCTCACGACCGCTCTCGCCGGCGTAGTCTTCGGTCTCGCACTCGCAGCCCCACCGGGGCCGATGAACGCGATCATCGCCACGGAGAGCGTCGTCCGTGGGTGGGCCGCCGGCTTCTGGGCTGGCCTGGGGGCGATGCTCGCGGACGCCCTCTTTTTAGTGTTGACGCTGGCCGGCGTCGTCACGGTACTCGATCGGTATCCTGCCGTCCGTCCCGCACTCTATCTCGCCGGCGGGCTCTTGATGTGTTACTTCGCCATCGGCGCGATCCGCGAGGCCCGATCGGCGGCCTCGTTTACCGACGGGGCCAAGAGTGCAGCCAGCGGGTTCCGGAAGACGTTCGCGCTCTCGCTTTCGAACCCCTACCAGATCGGGTTCTGGGTGACCGTCGGAGTCGGACTGCTCCAGCCTGGCAGACTCGACGTCTTCGCACACGTTCCGGTCGTAGACGGCCTCCTTGACGGCATGCTCGTCGTCCAGACCGGCTCTCCGGCGCTTGTAGCGGGCTTTTTCGGCGGTATTGCGATCTGGATCGTCGTCTACCCCGCCGCGCTGGCCACGGCTGGTCGTCGGATGAATGCCCTTGCACCCGCCGTCGCCGCCGTTAGCGCCGTCGTTCTGGCCGGATTCGGGTTGCTCTTTCTCGTCGTGGGCGTACTCGGCGTTGTCGGATGACTGTCGGCGTCGAGTCACAACACTCGTCGACCTCTGAGAGGCGATCGAACCGCTGTATGTGGCGATCGCTGACCGATGTGCGATGCGGCCGATCGCCGGTATCAGCGGTCGCCGATCGCGCTATCCCATCGCTGCAATTTCGTCTTCGAGCCACTCCTGGAACCACTTGACCCGTTTGAGTCGCTGGTGGGCGATGCTCTCGGCGGTATCGCTCTGGACGCGCGAGGCGGCGTCGTACCCGCGTTCGAGGACGCGATCGACCATCTCGTCTGCGTCCATGTGGGTCCGAGCTTCGTACCCCATCCGCAACAACATTAGTGCGGTGCCGTTCGCGCCGACTTTATCGAGGAGGTCGGCTTCGATGAGACACTGGGTTTCGAGTGCGACGTCGTCGAGGGTACCCTGGTAGGAGTGGTGTTCGATGGCCCGACACACCTGCGTGATGAACGATTCGGGGTACTCCGCGCGGGATTCGAGGTACTTCCGGGCGACACGAGCGCCCGCTTCGGCGTGGAGTTCCTGGTCCGTCTCGAGTTTGGCGACGTCGTGAAAGAGCGCAGCGATGCGGGTTACGTCGGGGTCTGCACCCTCCTCACGGGCGATTTCCGTGGCGAGTTCGACGACGTTGAGGATGTGGTTGTGTCGGTACTCCGCGGAGTGCCAGGGGTACCAGCGCATGCGACCGCCTTCCTCTTCTTTCTCGACGCTGGCCGCGAGATACTCGAAGACGAACCCTTGCATCGCCTCGAATTCGGCGTCGGACACCCTGTTTTCTTTTATTTCGACGCCCACGAGAGATCCCTCCGCAATAGATGAACGGTAGTCATTACCCGAATGTAAGGGAGATTCGCTCTTAGGCCTTTGGTTCGGGATGTGTCCCGATAGCACGCGCGGACGCCCAGCGGTCGACCGTCTGGGTTGAAACGCACAGCCGCAGTGTCCATCTCTCAATAATATCCGTTAAAGTCAAACAGCCGGCAGCGGAAAGGGGTGTATGGGCAGCAAACAGGATCAGGAGTCGGTCCGGTGTCTCGTCGCCAAAGTCGGCCTCGACGGCCACGATCGCGGTGCGCATGTCATCGCTCGTGCGTTCCGTGACGCCGGCTTCGAGGTCATCTACTCGGGGCTACACAAGGCTCCCGAGGAGATCGTCCGGGCGGCCGTCCAGGAGGACGTTGACGTCCTCGGTATCTCGATTCTCTCGGGTGCACACGATACGCTCGTCCCGAAGATCATGGACGGCCTCGAGGAGTACGGCGCTAAATCGGACACGCTGGTCCTCGCTGGCGGGGTAATCCCCGAAGAGGATCGCGACGAACTGCGCGCACAGGGCATCGCGGAGATCTTCGGCCCTGGCACGTCGATGGAAGAGACGATCGAGTTCGTCCGCGAGAACGCCCCCAAGCGATGAGCGACGACGGATCCGACACGGCAGCTCACGAAGCGCTCTTGGCGGACCTGCTCGCAGGCGACCACCGGGCGCTGGCCCGGACCATCTCGACGATCGAGAACCGATCGGCCGGCTATCGTGATCTCGTCTCCGCGCTCTACGCTCACACCGGCGCGGCCGACGTGATCGGCATTACCGGCTCGCCGGGGGCCGGCAAGTCGACGCTGGTCGACAAGCTTGCCGAAACCTACCGCGATCGCGGCGAGACGGTCGGGATCATCGCGATCGATCCCTCCTCACCGTTTACCGGCGGCGCGGTACTCGGCGATCGGATCCGGATGGCCTCGACGGTCGGCGATATGGACGTCTTCGTCCGATCGATGAGCGCCCGAGGCACGCTCGGTGGACTCTCGACGGCGACGGCAGACGCGGTCAAAGCGATGGACGCCTTCGGCAAAGACAAGATCATTATCGAGACTGTCGGCGCCGGCCAGAACGAGATCGACATCGTCCGCACCGCCGACACCGTCGCCGTCCTCGTCCCGCCGGGGTCGGGCGACGACATCCAGACGCTTAAAGCCGGCATCTTAGAGATCGCCGACGTCTTCGTCGTCAACAAGGCCGATCGCGACGGAGCCGATCGCACCGTCCAGGAACTCAAGGACATGCTCCACCTCGGCGCGGGAACGGCGACGAGCGGCGGCCATCACGGTGTCGGCGCGATGGACGGCGGTACTGACCGTGAGGGGGACGTCGAGACCGACGAGGACTCGGAATGGACCCCACCGATCGTCGAGACGGTCGCGACGACGGGCGATGGTCTCGACGAACTCATCGCGGCACTCGCCGCCCACCAACAGTACCTGGTCGACTCCGGCACCCGGGCGGAGATGAGCCGACGACGCTACGCCGAAGAGATCCGAACGCTGCTTCGCGAGGACGTCCACACCCTGCTCGAAGCCGAACTCGAGGCCGCGGGCGGGATCGACCACCTCGCGGAGGCCGTCCGAAACGGAGCAACCGACCCCTACACGATCGCCGATCGGATTCTCACGCCCGTCGAGGCCTGTGTCGACGAACTCGACACCGAGGCCCTCGACTCGACGTGATCGAGGGCGCAGCCGAGAGCAGTGCCGATCGGTCGAGACGGTCGGCAATGGCGCGGCGGTCCCCGTGAGACGGGCTGTGTCCGCCCGAGCCGTCGATCGACGCGAGTTACTTGATAATCGTCACTGGCACCGTCGCCTTGTCGACGACCGTCTTCGCGACGCTGCCGACGACCTGTTCTTGGGTCTCGGAGAGGCCCCGGTGGCCGACGTGGATGGCGTCCGCCCCGCGGTTTTCGGCGTGGTCGGTGATCGATTCGGCAGGTCTGCCCGCGAGTAGTTCCGTCGTGATTTCGATCTCGACGTCGTGGTCCGTGGCAGTGTCGGCTGCGTGCTGTCGGGCCTGCTGGAGCAGCCGTTCGCCCTGCTGGATCGCCTCGTCTTCGCCCGCAATCAGGAGGCTCCCGTTGACGAGTTCCGTCTCGGGTGTCAGCACGTGGACGATCTCGAGCGGGGTTTCCATGGCGCAGGCCGCTGTCGTGGCGTATTCGATTGCCGAATCGCTGACCGCCGAACCGTCGGTTGCGACGAGAATCGTCATACGAGAAGGTAGTCGCAGGCCAAATATAGCGTTGTCAGTCGTTCCTACGGCGTGGGAACCCGACGACAGCCCTCATCAGCATGCCATGAATGCCAACCGCAGGTCTAAGATGCTCGCCGACGTACCGACCCGGTATGAAAGCCCGAACAGTGCTCGGTATGACTGCCGGGGTCGTCGGCGGCGCAGTCCTCGGTAATCGCCTCCTCAACCGTCGTGCAAGTGAGTTCGAGAACCCCCTTCCGGGCGTCGAACGGACCTACCGATGGCGCGGTATCGAAGTCTCTTATACAGTTGCGGGCGATCCGGACGATCCGGATCTGCTGCTCTGTCACAGTATCCACGCCGGTGCGAGCAGCCACGAATTCACAGCGATCGTCGAGGACCTCGCAACCGACTACCACGTCTTCGCCGTTGACCTCCCCGGCTTCGGCCAGTCCGAACGCCCACCGCTGGTCTACTCGTCGACGCTCTACGCCGAGTTCATAAGGGACTTCATCGCCGACGAAACCGACACCCCGATCGTCGTCGCCTCCTCGCTGACCGGGGCGTTCGCCGTCGACGCCGCCGCCGAAACGGACATCGAGCATCTCATCCTGATCTGTCCGACCGACGAGACGAGCGACGAGCGACCGTGGCTTCGAAGTCTGTTACGGGCACCGATCGTGGGGACGACACTGTTCAACCTCCTCGCGAGCAAACCCTCGATGCAGTACTTTTACCATCGGGACGGCTACTACGACGCCGATCGGATCAGCGACGAGGAAGTCGAATACGCCTGGCAAAGCGCCCACCAGCCGGGAGCACGGTACGCCCCTGCCTCCTTCGCGTCGGGAACCCTCGACCCCGAGTTCGATCTCCAGACGGAACTTGCGGCACTCGACATGCCGACGACGCTCGTCTGGGGCCGGGACGCACAGCTGATTCCGCTTCGAGAGGGTCGAACGCTCGCCGACGCGGCCGATCTCGAACTCGTCGTCATCGACTACTCAACGCTGTTGCCACACGCCGAGCATCCGGACAAGTTCGTGGAGTATCTGACGGCAGAGCTGTTGCGTACCGAGGGGTGACGGTCGGTTCGACTCGGTGTCGCCGGCTCCCATGATAGTAGCCACTGGACGTTACTGGCCCCGGCTCTAGACGGGCGAAAACGCCAGCACGCGTTCGCCAGTCGTCTCCGAGACGCTGATCTCGATGCCGACCTCGAGTCCGTTCTCGATCGCGTCGAGGTCGATTCCGACGATCTGTCCAGTGAGTCGAACAGGGCCGAAGTTGGCGATCGCCGTGGCATACGGCGCGTCATCCTCGAACGCCGGCGTCGGGATGTGCGTGACGGTGAACGTCTCGACCGTACCCGTATCGGGAAGCGGGACCGAATCGAGAGCTGTCGCCCCACAGTCGGGACAGACACGACGTGGCGGCAGCGAGCCGTGGCCGTCCGGACACTCGAGGTAGTACGCCTCGCCTTCCTCGGCGGCGTCGATCCAGTCGTCAAAACCGGCGTCTTGGACGCCCGTGTCGGAATCAGTCATTGGTCGACCACCTCCATAACGTGTACAGTCACACTGGCGACCGTTCCACCCGCGTTGTGGGCGACGCCGGTCGTCGCATCCGGGACGTGATCGCTGTTTAGATGCTCACCGGCCAGCAGGGTGGCGATTTCGGCGACCTGTGATGCACCCGTCGCCCCGACTGGATGCCCCTTCGCTTTCAGTCCGCCCGAGAGGTTGATCGGCGTTTCGCCGGCGGCGGTCGTGCGCCCGTCGCGGGCTGCCGAAATCCCCTCGCCGACCGGCGCGAGATCGAGCGCTTCGATCGCCAGCACCTCGGCGATCGTAAAGCAGTCGTGGACTTCGGCGAGATCGACGTCCCCAGCGTCGATCCCGGCTTCCCCGTACGCTTCCTCGGCGGCATCGCGTGCTGCCGGCGATCGCGCGAGATAGGCGCGGTCGTGGAGTGCCATCCGATCGCCACCCTGTCCAGTGCCGGTGATTGCGACCGGGGCGTCGAGGTCGTGTTCCTCGGCGTAGGCCTCGCTCGTCAGGACGATCGCGGCTGCGCCATCGGAGATCGGACAGGAGTCGTAGAGACCCAGTGGCGACGACACCTGTGGTGCACCGAGGACGTCATCGACCTCGATCGCACGCTGATACTGGGCCTTCTCGTTTTCCAGTGCGTTCTCGTGGTTTTTGACCGCGATGTGGGCCAGATCCTCGTGTTCGCCGCCGTACTCGTCGAAGTAGGCCTGTGCCATCAGGGCGTAGGCACCGGGGAAGGTCATCCCCGCACGGACCTCCCAGAGATCGTCGGCCGCGATCGCGAGCGCTTCGGTCGCGCCCGCGGTTCCGAGGTTCGTCATCCGCTCTGCACCGCCGACGAGGATGACGTCGGCCTCGCCGTTTCGAAGCCGCTTGACCGCGTCCCGGACGGCCACACCACTCGAGGCACAGGCGGACTCGTATCGGGTCGCGGGCGCGTCGACGCCTGCAGCCTCTGCCATCAGCGGACCGTGGTGGCCCTGGTGTTCCGAGAGTTCACCCATGAAGTTGCCATAGAGCAGGGCGTCGACGTCGTCTCGCGAGACACCACTGTTTGCAAACGCCTCGATGCTCGCTTCTGCGAAGAGATCCCGGCTCGTCCGCTCGGGCATACTGCCAAAGGATGTCAAGCCGACACCTGCCACGCGTACGTTACTCATAGCCCCCTGTAACAGACCAACCGATTAATAGTCGGCGGTTCATCCATCCTCGTTCTTGCTGAGCGAACAGTTCGCGTGGCCACCATGCTGGCGGCGATCGCCGAGACCCACCGCAACCAACTCGACGGCTCGATCGGTCAGAGAGTCACGTCTCACGTCGTTGGCCCACGTCTTTATACGCGACAGGGACACACGTGAGCACATGCCTGCGTTCGATCGCGACCTGCTCACTGAACTGACCGAGACGAGCGGCGTTCCCGGCTACGAGGATCGCGTCCGTGAGCTCGTAATACGGGAGCTAGACGCCCACGTCGACCGGATCCGAACCGACGCGATGGGGAACGTGGTCGGGACGATCGAGGGAGCGTCGCCGTTTGCGACCGCCGTTGCTGCACACATGGACGAGATCGGATTTATGGTGCGCCACGTCAGGGGGGAGACGGACGGGTTTGGCTTTCTCGAACTCGACGCCCTCGGCGGCTGGGATGCCCGCGTGCTCAAAGCCCAGCGAGTGACGATCCACACCGACGAGGGCGATCTTCCGGGTATCATCGGTTCACCACCGCCACACACACTCGACGAAGAAGAACGCGAGAAGACGCCCGCGGTCGACGACGTCGCCGTCGACGTCGGCCTCCCCTACGAGGAACTCACCGAACGGGTCTCGCCCGGCGATCTCGTGACGATGGACCAGCGGACCGAACGCGTCGGCGAGACGATCACCGGCAAGGCACTGGACGATCGGGTCTGTCTGTTCGCGATGCTCGACGCCGCACGCCGAATCGAGGATCCAGACACGACGATCCATTTCTGTGCGACGGTCCAAGAGGAGGTCGGACTGCGAGGGGCCCGAGCACTGGGCGTCGACATCGATCCTGACCTCGCGATCGCCCTCGACGTGACGGTTGCCAACGACGTCCCCGGCTTCGACGACGGTGACGCCGTAACCGAACTCGGCGAGGGAGCTGCGATCAAGCTCAAGGATTCGAGTGTCATCACGAACCCGAAGGTCCACCGCCGACTGCAGGCCGTCGCCGAGGACGAGGCGATCGACTACCAACACGAGATCCTGCCCGCCGGCGGGACCGACACTGCCGGCTTCCAGTTTTCTGCCGGTGCAAAACCCGTCGGCGCGATCTCCGTCCCCACCCGCTATCTCCACACCGTCACCGAAACCGCCCACGTCGACGATATCGCGGCAACGATCGAGCTGCTGACGGCGTTTCTTGAGAGCGAAGACGGCGACCACGATTACACGCTGTGAGCACCGGGCACAGATGCCGATAGCAAAACGACGCGTCAGGGTGTCTCGTGAACTGTCAGCTCGATCGATCGGCGCTGGCCTTCGATGTCGGCGACCAGCCGTTCGACGACGGTTTCGGCCTCCTTGAGCAGTCGTGGCTCGACTTTGTCGATGACCCAGTCCAGCGAGACGAACCGTGGCAGCGAGATCGCGTTCGTGTCGGCGGAGTAGGGATCGTAGGCAGCCTCGAAGTAGATCCGGCTCGCCGTCTGTTCGCCCTCGGGGGTCGACTCGGGCTCCGATTCGACACGCCACTCCCCATGGGCATCGATATCGTTGGTGAGCTGCCACTGCAAAGAGTTTGGCGCGGAAATCCCCGTTACCTTCGAGCGTGCAGTGTAGCTGAGTTTCCACCACGAGAGGACCAGATCGTAGACGGAGCCGGCGTCGCCGTCGCCGTGGACCCGGACCTCGTTGAGATGCTCCGTGTAGCGGGTGTACTCCCGAAACGATCGGACGTACGGAAAGACCTCCTCGGGAGGTCGGTAGGCGAGCGTGCTGAGGAGGATTCTGTCCACAGTGGATTTGTAAGGACGGTTCCGTAGTAAGGATTCCCCTCTCGACCGATGGCAGCAGCCGGTAGCCGATGCGATCGGTTGTAGCAGCCGGTAGCCGA
>LFCJ01000308.1_pt1 | contig 29459 bp, 28 predicted proteins | sample 643141 | NCBI WGS metagenome assembly LFCJ01 (sample SAMN03766243, study PRJNA286221) | soda lake metagenome | biome: soda lake; feature: Kulunda steppe; material: water; isolation source: sample B1-Br-g2 brine of Lake Bitter-1 | place: Russia: Kulunda steppe | collected 2010-07
AGCGGCAGCGGCGCGGCGGGCAGCGGCGTTTCCGGCAGCCAGGTTGGCGGCACCGGCTTCGGCAGCGGCAACGGCACGGCGAGCCAGGAAGCCGATGGACGTATCCCCGAGCAGCGCACCATCTACTTCGAGTTCGACAGCGATCGCATTCGCAGCGAGTTCGAGTCGGTGCTGGCCGCCCACGCCCGCTATCTGAGCGAGAACGGCAGCACTCGCGTCGTGCTGCAGGGGCATACCGATGAGCGCGGCACTCGAGAGTACAACATGGCGTTGGGGGAGCGTCGTGCCCGCTCCGTGGAACGCTTCCTTTCCGTGCAGGGTGTGTCGCCCTCCCAGATCGAGGTGGTGAGCTATGGCGAGGAGCGCCCGGCCGCCCGCGGTCAGAACGAGGACGCCTACGCCCAGAACCGCCGGGTCGTCTTCGCCTACTGAGTCGCCCGCATCCGCGTCGATGGAGACACGCATGAAACACGGTCTGAAAGGACTGTGCGGCGCGGGAGCCCTGGTGCTCCCGCTGTCCGTATGGCTCCCCGCCCAGGCGCAGCAGCCGGTGGTCGAGGATCTCACCGCTCAGCCGCGCAGCTTCCTGCAGCAGGCGGAAACCCGCGAAGAGGCGGGGGGTACCCTGGTGATCTTCAATCAGGTCCAGCAGCACGAGGAGGAGATCCGCCAGCTGCGTGGACAGGTCGAGGAGCTTCGTCACCAGCTCGAGCAGCTGCGTCGCCAGTCACAGCAGCAGTATCTTGACCTCGAGGACCGGCTCGCCTCGGCGCCGACCGGCGTGGGCGTGGACGCCCCCGCTCAGGTCGACGAGGAGGCTGCCCGGCAGGTGGCGCGGGCACCTTCGTCCAGTGGCGCGAGCCCCGAGGCGCAGGAGGCCTATCAGCAAGCCTTCGCTCGGGTCCAGGCCAGGGAGTTCAGCGAGGCGATCAGCGCCTTTGAGCAATTCGTGGCTGATCACCCCGACAACAGCCTGACCGCCAATGGCTACTACTGGCTGGGTGAACTGCACGCCGCCGAGGGCAACCTCGATGACGCCGAACGTGAGTTCCGTACCGTGCTCGACGATTTCCCCCAGAGCAACAAGGTGCCGGACTCGCTCTACAAGCTGGGCCTGCTCAAGGCGCGGCAGGGCAACCCCGAGGCCAGCCGAGAACTCCTCGAGCAGGTGCGCGACGACCACCCGGAGAGCACGGCGGCGGGGCTTGCCAACGACTTCCTGCGCCAGTCCGGCAACTGATCACCAAGGAGACCCCATGACGACCTGCAAGATCGACTATCAGGCCCCTGCCGATCTGCTCCAGGGACGCATCATCCTGGTCACCGGGGCGGGCGACGGGATTGGCCGGGAAGCGGCCCTGACCTTTGCCCGTCACGGTGCCACGGTGATCCTCTTGGGCCGCACCATCGCCAAACTGGAGAAGGTCTACGATGCCATCGAGGCCGCGGGGGGGCCCCAGCCGGCCATCTTCCCGCTCAACTTCGAGGGTGCCGTGCTCAAGGATTACCACGACATGGCCGAGACCCTTGACAAGGAGTTCGGCCGCCTCGACGGCATCCTGCACAACGCCGGCCTGCTGGGGCGCATCACGCCCTTCGAGCAGTACAACCCGGAGCTGTGGGAGCAGGTGATGCAGGTCAATATCAACGGCCCGATCTGGATGACTCAGGCGCTGCTGCCGCTGCTCAAGAGTGCCGAGGACGCCTCGGTGGTCTTCACCTCGTCGGGCGTGGGGCGAAAGGGGCGCGCCTACTGGGGTGCCTATGCGGTCTCCAAGTTCGCCACCGAGGGCTTTGTCGAGGTGCTCGCCGACGAGGTGGAGCACCTGGGCACTCTTCGCGTCAACAGCCTGAACCCTGGCGCCACCCGCACCCAGATGCGCAAGCAGGCCTATCCGGGAGAGCTGCCCGAGACGCTGCGCACCCCCGAAGAGATCATGCCCACCTATCTGTGGCTGATGGGACCGGAGAGCCGCGGCCACAACGGCGAACGCTTCGACGCCCAGCCGCCCAGGCAAGGCTGAACCAGCCGTCGATGCCGCCGGGGCCTTGCCCCACGGCGGCACATGCCCACACCTCGTCCGTCACCCCGACAGCAGCGCGGTGACCAGCGCCTCGCCGCTCTCGAACCAGAGATCGGCGGGCCAGTCGCGGTAGTCGTCGCCTTCCTCCACGTAGCCCCAGCCCACCGCCACCGCCGCCATGCCGGCAGCTCGGGCCGCCTGGATGTCGCGCAGGTGATCGCCCAGGTACCAGCAGGCGCCTGGCGCTACCCCCAGCCGCCGAGCCGCCTCCAGCAGCGGGGCAGGATCGGGTTTCTTCACCGGCAGGTCGTCGGCGCAGAGCAGGGCGCCTGGCGCCAGTCCCAGCGCCGACACCAGCGGCGCCGCATAGGCCCGCGGCTTGTTGGTCACGATGCCCCAGGGGCGGCGCTGCGCTTCCCAGTGCTGCAGCAGTGGCGCCAGAGGGGGGAAGACCCGGCTCTCGTCGGCCACGGCCTCGCCGTAGGCGGCCAGCAGGAAACTGCGCGCGGCCTCGTGGCCCTCCGCCTCCTTCGCCAGATCCAGCGCCAGGGTCACCAGGGCGCTGCCGCCATTGGAGACCTGGGCGCGAATCACCGGATAGGGCAGGGGAGCGAGCCCATGGTGGGCGCGCAGGGCGTTGGTGGCGCGGGCCAGGTCCGGGGCGGTATCGACCAGAGTGCCATCCAGATCGAAGAGCAGCGCCGTGGGACGTGGAAGCGTCACTGGGTCACCCGACGACAGTGCATCAGATAGTTGACAGACACGTCGGTGGGATGCAGGCGGTAGCGCCGGGTCAGGGGGTTGTAGACCAGGCCGCTCTGCTCCCGCACCTCGATGCCCGCCGCGCGGCACCAGCCGGCCAGCTCCGCCGGGCGGATGAACTTGGCGTACTCGTGAGTCCCGCGCGGCAGCAGGCGCAGCACGTATTCGGCGCCGAGTATCGCCAGGGCATAGGACTTGGGATTGCGGTTGAGAGTGGAAAAGAACAGCTGGCCGCCGGGCTTGACCAGGGCGGCGCAGGCGCGCACCACCGAGGCGGGGTCGGGAACGTGCTCGAGCATCTCCAGGCAGGTGACCACGTCGAACTCGCCTGGCATCTCCTCGGCCAGTGCTTCCACGCTGATACGGCGATAGTCCACCTCGACGCCGCTCTCCTGGGCATGCAGCCTGGCAACCGCCAGCGGCGCCTCGCCCAGGTCGATGCCGGTGACCCGGGCACCGCGGTGGGCCATGGCCTCCGCCAGCAGGCCGCCGCCGCAGCCCACGTCGACCACCCGCCTGCCGGCTAGGCCGGCGCGGGCATCGATGAAGTCCAGGCGCAGCGGATTGATCTCGTGGAGAGGCTTGAATTCACCCTCCGGGTCCCACCAGCGGCTGGCCAGGGCCTCGAACTTGGCAATCTCGCCGGGATCGACGTTGCCCGCCTGCGTTTGCGTTGCGACCATCTCAGTCTCCGTTCTGGCATCGGGTCGTGGGCGGACGCCGCGGGGTTGCTGCCCGGGATGGCAGGCCGCGGCGCGTCCGGTATCATTGACTGCTATTCTACCCCTTCCCGAGGCGGCATTCCCATGCTCCGCCAAGGGACCGCGCCATCGACACGCATCTGACAAGGATTTCACCATGATCAAGAAGGCCGTGCTCCCCGTCGCCGGCTTCGGCACCCGCTGCCTGCCGGCCTCCAAGGCGATTCCCAAGGAGATGATCACCATCGTCGACCGTCCGGTGATCCAGTACGTGGTGGCGGAGGCGGTGGCCGCCGGCATCCGCGACATCGTGCTGGTCACTCACGGCAGCAAGTCGGCCATCGAGAACCACTTCGACAAGCACTTCGAGCTGGAGGCGAGCCTGGAGGCCAAGGGCAAGCACGAACTGCTCGCCGAGCTGCGCGGCATCGTGCCGGATGACGTCAACATCATCAGCGTGCGCCAGCCCGAACCCCTGGGTCTCGGTCATGCCGTGCTCTGCGCCCGCCCGGTGGTGGGCGACGACGCCCCCTTCGCGGTGCTGCTGCCCGACGTGCTGGTGGACGACGAGGGGCTCGCGCGCAACGATCTGGGCCGCATGCTCGACGCCTTCACCGCCAGCGACCGGGCCCAGCTGATGGTGGAGGAGGTGCCCCGGGAGCTGACCTACAAGTACGGCATCGTCGATACCGGCGGCCAGGCTCCGCCTCCCGGCGAATCGCGCGCCCTGGAGGGCGTGGTGGAAAAGCCGGCGGTGGAGTCCGCCCCTTCCAACCTGGCGGTGATCGGTCGCTACGCCCTGCCGGGCAGCATCTTCAAGCTGCTGGCCGAGACTCCCCCCGGTGCCGGCGGCGAGATCCAGCTCACCGATGCCATCGAGACGCTCCGGCAGCGCGAGGGCGTCGATGCCTTCCGCATGCGTGGCAAGACCTATGACTGCGGCCACCAGCTCGGCTATCTGGAGGCGACCCTCGCCTACGGCCGGCGCCATGAACGCTACGGTGAGGGTTTCCGCGAACTTCTCACCCGCTATGCCGGCGAGGCCTGAGGCCATGCGTGTACTGATTCACGGCAGCGAGCTGGCCGCGGCCACCGCCGCCGCCGCGCTCTCCTCGGTAGGTCATCGGGTCACTTGGCTGCCCCATGCCGACACCCCCTGGAAACAGCTCGAGGATGCCGACTGGCTGAGACGCGAACCGCGCCTGCTGGTCCAGCTCGACGAGGCGCAAGACAGCGGCAGCCTGCGCCTCGTCGACACCCTCGAGGCGGCCTGTCCCGCCGAGCAGGAGGTGGTCTGGCTGGCCGTCTCCCCGGGGCAGCGCAGCGACCTGGGAGAGCTGCTGGCGAGGCTCTGCGCCGCGGCGGGGGAGCTGCTGCTGATCAACAACTCCACCTTCCCGGTGGGCGAGACCGAGCGTCTGGAGGCCCAGCTCGGCGGCCGAGGCAGAACGGTCTCCCTGCCGGACCTGCTGGAGGAGGGGCGCGCCTGGGACACCTTTACCCGGCCGGCGCGTTGGCTGCTCGGCTGCGACGATGCCGCCGCCGAGTCGCGCATGCGTGAGCTGCTGCGCGCCTTCAATCGACGCAGCGAGGTCATTCAGCGCATGCCGCGGCGGGCTGCCGAGCTCACCAAGCTGGCCATCAACGGCATGCTGGCCACCCGTATCAGCTACATGAACGAGATGGCCGGCCTGGCCGACAGCCTGGGGGTCGATGTGGAGCATGTGCGCCTGGGCATGGGCGCCGATTCGCGCATCGGCTACGAGTATCTCTATCCCGGCTGTGGTTTCGGCGGTCCCAACTTCTCCCGTGACCTGATGCGCCTGGCCGACGTGCAGTCCGCCAGCGGGCGTCGTTCGGTGCTGCTCGATCAGGTGCTCGATATCAACGAGCACAAGAAGGAGACCCTGTTCCGCAAGCTGTGGGCCCATTTTCATGGTCGGTTGGAGGGTCGTACCGTGGCCATCTGGGGGGCAGCATTCAAGCCCGGCACGGCGCGTATCGATCACGCCCCGGTGCTGCGTCTGCTGCGCGCCCTCTGGGCCGAGGGCGTGAAGGTGCGACTCCACGACCCCGCCGCGATTCCGGCGCTGCTCGAGCAGGTGGGCGATCAGCCGCTGCTGGAGGTGTTCGATGATGACCCTCACCTGGCCTGCGAGGGGGCCTGTGCGCTGATGCTGGTGACCGAGTGGAAGAGCTACTGGCATCCCGACTGGGAGCGGCTGACCGCCCTGCTGGGCGAAGGCCTGCTGCTGGATGGCCGCAACATCTATGACCCGGGCTGGGTGGCCGCCCAGGGGCTGCACTATCGGGGTATCGGCCGCCGCGCGGATCCCTGATCGCCGTCTCCCGCTACGGATGCAGGCGTCATCGCCCTTGGCGGGAACGCCTGCATCTGCTCGGCGCCATCGACGCCTGGCGCCGTCAGTCGGCGAAGTTCTGAGCGACGAACGCCCAGTTCAGCACGTTCCACACGCTCTCGAGATACTTGGCGCGCGCGTTGCGATAGTCGATGTAGTAGGCGTGCTCCCAGACATCGATGGTCATCAACGGCGTCTGGCCGTGGGCGATCGGCGTATCGGCATTGCTGGTGTTGACGATGTCGATGCCGCCATCCTGGGTCTTGATCAGCCAGGTCCAGCCGCAGCCGAAGTTGGCCAGAGCACTGGCGTTGAAGGTCTCCTTGAACTTGGCGAAGGAGCCGAACCTGGCGTTGATGGCCTCGGCCAGGGAGCCGCTGGGCTCGTCGCCGCCGCTGGGCGCCAGGCAGTGCCAGTAGAAGGTGTGGTTCCACACCTGTGCCGCCTGGTTGAAGAGATCGCCGGAGGAGGACGTGATGATCTCTTCCAGAGACTTGTCGGCATCAGCCGTGCCTTCGATCAGCTCGTTGAGCTTGTTCACATGGCCCTGATGGTGCTTGCCGTAATGGTAGTCGAGCGTCTCGGCGGAGATGTGCGGCGCGAGAGCGTTCCTTTCATAGGGCAGCGCGGGCAGTTCGAATGCCATTCAGGTTCTCCTCGGTCTTGCGAAAAAGTCGCAGCGTCAGACCATGTTGTGTATTCGTTGGCCGGCCCCCATGCGCCGCGGGGCAGAACAATCTTACACTACGACGACGCTGTACAAGTGGCGAGGCATCATAGAACCCGTCGCGGGGAGCGCCAATGTCCGCCCCGCGCCCACTGTCAGAGAAGGAGTTGAACATGGCTGATCGCCATGAGGACCGTGGCCATGTCGCCATTGTGCCCGACCCCGAGGCGAGCCTGAGCTCCCCGCGCCGGCGCGGACCGCCGCCGCCGAAGGTGTGGCCACTGTGGCTGCTGCTGCTCGGCGTCACGGCCGCCGGTGGCGGGGCGGGCTACCTGGCCTGGGAGGAGCGTGTGCGCGTCGAGGCCGAACTGGCCCGCCTCTCCGGTGAGCTCTCCAACGTCCATGCACGCTTCGACACCGCCCTCGGCGAAGGCGATACCCTGACCGATATCGAGGAGCGTCTGAGCGACCTCGAGCGTCGCGACGAGGAGGGCGCGGATCGGCTGGCCGGATTCGAGGAGGCGCTCGCCGAGGGGCTGGAGGCCCAGCAGAGTCATCAGGAGAGCCTGGAACGTCTCGCCGACGCCGCTAGCACCCGAGAGACCATGCTGATAGCTACCCAGACTTCCCTGGATGCCCTGGAGCGGGCCGGCAGCGAAGGCCGCGCCGCCCTGGGAGAAGCCCTGGAGTCGCAGCGTCGCCGGCTGGACGAACTGTTCGAGGCGCGGGACGAGGAGCGCCGACATCGTGAGGCGATCGATGAACGGCTCGAGGTCCTCGCCACCGAGACCGATCAGGCCGAAGGCCTGGAGCGGCTCGAGGCAGATCAGCAGGCTCTGGCCGAACGCCTGGCCGAGGCGGAACAGACGGTCGAGCGCGGCCGGGAGATCCTGGAGGAGCGTCTGGTCGCCCTGGGCGAAGAGGTTGAAGCCCTGGCCGAGGCAAGGGATGATGAGCGCGGGGACAAAGAGGCCATGGCGGGGCGCCTGTCCGCGCTGGAGATGGAGATCGGCGAACTGCGCCGCGATCAGCTTGCGCTGAGTGCCCGTCTCGAGGCACTGACCCCCTGATCGAGGCGCTCCCCGGGAGCAGACAGTCGAGTCGCACGGAACGAAGGCGTCGAGAGAGATGGAGAATCATGTGGGAATACGCCTGGGAACCGCGACGCTGGTGGCTGCCCTGGCCCTGATGCCGGGCTGGGTCCATGCCCTGGAGGTTCGCATCGATGGCATCGACGGTAATGTGGCCGACAACGTACGCTACTACCTCGATGGCCTGGACCCCGAGCAGTTCAGCCGTGCCCGGGTGGAGGGGGAGACCCAGCGTCGCACGCGGGAGGCGATGCGCGTCTATGGCTACTACGAACCCGACATCCAGCTGCAGCTGGAGGATCGCGACCCGCCGCGCCACGTCGACCTGACCATCGATCCCGGCCCCCGCGTCACCATCGAGAGCCTCTCCTTTCGTCTGGCCGGCGATGCCCGACAGGATCCGCCCTTCCAGGAGGCCATCGACGCCTTTCCCCTGGCGGAGGGCGATCCGCTGCTTCACGCCCCCTACGATCGGCTGCGGTCGCGGCTGGCCAATCTGGCCCTGGAGCGGGGCTACTTCGACTGGCGCTTTACCGACCGCCGCATGGAGGTGCGTCCCCACGCCGAGAGTGCGCGGCTCTATCTCGCTCTGGACAGCGGCCCCCGCTATCGCTTCGGTGACGTCAGCCTCAGCGGCAGCCATATCGAGCCAGAGCGACTTCGCAACATGCTGACCTTCGCTCCCGGCGACCCCTACCTGGCCGGTGAGCTGGCCCGCTACAATCAGCGCCTCGGCCAGACTCGCTGGTTCGGTTCGATGACGGTGCGGCCGCGGCTGATGGAGGGCGAGCCGCTGTTCGGCGACGTCGATACCACGGATGACGCCGACGGCTGGTGGGACGAGCTGGACGCTTCATCCGATGCGGCCGACAGGCCCTCCCTGGAAATGGCGGCGGTGGACGCCGCCGCCGCCGTGGTGCGCCGCGGCCCCCCCGAGGTGCCCGTCGATGTCGCCCTCACCCCCGCAGATCGGCATCAGTTCGAGGTGGGGGTGGGTTATGCCACCGATGTGGGACCGCGGCTGCGCTTCTCCTGGGACCAGCCCTGGATCAATCGCTTCGGCCACAGCCTGGATCACGACCTCTACCTCTCTGCGCCGGAGCAGCGCTTCTCCGGCGTCTACAACATGCCCCTGGCGGACCCGCTGCGCGACAGCTATCGCTTCCAGTACGGCTTTCGTCATCGCGACAGCAAGGATACCCGCTCCCTGGAAGCCACCCTCGAAGGCGGACGCCGCTGGGAGTTCGAGAACCAGTGGGTGCAGACGATCTACGCGCGCAGCACCTTCGAGGACTTCACCCAGGGGGGAGAGGCCGAGCAGGTGGTGATCCTCTATCCCGGCGTCAGCTGGGCGCGTACCCGCACCCGCAACCCCACCTTTCCCAGCTGGGGGGACAGGCAGCGCATCGCCTTCGAGATCTCCGATGGCCTCTGGGGCTCGGACGCCGACTTCCTGCGCATGACCGGCGAGACCCAGTGGATCCGCATGTTCGGGGATGCCACCCGCCTGGTGACCGGGATGGGCATCGGCGCCATCGAGACCGATGACTTCAGCAAGATTCCGCCTTCGCTGCGTTTCTTCGCGGGCGGTGACCGCAGCGTGCGCGGCTATGGCTACGAGAGCCTGTCGCCGCGCAACGAGGAGGGCCGGCTGACCGGCGGCCAGCAGCTGCTGACCGCCAGCGCCGAGCTGCAGCGTCGCCTCACCGGGGACTGGTGGGGGGCCGCCTTCGTGGACACCGGCGATGCCTTCGAATCGTGGAGCCCCGAGGCGCTCAACACCGGTGCCGGCCTCGGCGTCCGCTGGATCTCTCCGGTGGGGCCGATCCGTTTCGATATCGCTCACCCCTTCGACGACGAGGACAATGCGTGGCGCATCCACTTCGCCATCGGTCCAGAGTTCTGAGCCTGCTCTGGGCGCTGTTTCGCCTGCTGATCCTGCTGCCGCTCACCCTCCTGGGGCTGGTCATCCTGTCCCTGGGCCTGGCGCTGTCGCCCTGGGGCACGGGGCTGCTGCTCGACGCCGGGGAGCGCCAGGGCTTCTACACGCTGGAGTCCCATGAGGGGGCTCCCCTGGATCGCCTGGTGTTGCGCGGCCTCGCGCTCGAGGCGGGCCCCGCCCAGGTGGCGCTGGAGCGCCTCGAGCTCGCCTGGGCCGATGACTGCCTGCTGAAGGGCCGGCTGTGTCTCGATACCCTGGCCGTGGAGGGGGCGCGGATCCGCGTCGGAGCTAGCGAGGCGAGCGAGGAGGGCGACGAGGCGCCGGTCGCCCCCGGCGAGCCCCTCGAAGAGATCCACCTGCCATTCCCGGTGGAACTGCGTGCCCTGGTGCTCGACGACGTGGAAGTGGCGCTGGCAGACGGCACCCGACTGCGCTGGGACAGTTTCACCAGCGGTGCCCTCGCCGAGGAGAACCGCGTCACCCTGCTGCCCACGCATCTGACCGGCACTCGGCTGCTGCTGCCGCTCTCGGCGGGCGCTCAGCTCGCCCCGAGCGGGACCGATCACGAGGGCCCTCGAGTCGCGGCCGCGGCCATCGATGCCGCCATCGCGGTGCATTCACCGCTACCCGCCGAGGTCGCCGCCGAGCTCGAGGGGCTGGCCGCCACGCCGCTGGCCGAGCAGGCGCGCCGCGACCTGCCCGAGATCCGCCTGCCGCTGCGCCTGGAGGTGCCGGAGCTGCTGGTGGAGGATACCGCCCTGGAGGGCGCCGTCGAGTACGGCATCGAGCACCTGGCGCTGACGCTCTCCGCCCGCGACCACGAGGTGGAAGTCCATCCGCTGGAGGTGAGCAGCCGCGATGCCGACGCCCGCCTGGAGGCGCGGGTATCGCTGCGCGACGACTATCCCCTGGAGGCCCGACTGCAGAGCGCGCTGTGGCTGCCCGACAGCCTTCCCGAGCTTGCCGGCCAGCGGATCGATCTGGCTCTGGACGGCAGCCTCGCAGATCTGCGGGTCAGGCTGGAACTGGCCGGGCCGGTGAGCGCCGCACTCGATGCCCGCCTGGACGCTCTCGAACCGACGCTGCCCTTCAGCGCCTCGCTGACCAGCGATCTCGTGCAATGGCCGCTGCCCGGGGCCATGCCCGAAGACGAGGAAGCGGCCTCCGAGCCCTGGCTGGTGGAGGAGTTGGCCCTGCGCGCCGAGGGCAGCCTCACGGGATACCGGCTGGCCAGCTCGCTGATGGTGGAGGGGCCGGATGTGCCCTTCACCCGAGTGGCGCTGTCGGGCGACGGTGATCTCGAGCACTTCGCCTGGAACCCACTCTCGATCAGCCTGGCCGGCGGCTCCCTGGTCACCCGCGGTCGCGTCGACTGGGCCGAGATGCTGGCGGTCGAAGCGGTGGCTCGCCTGGATCGCGTCGAGCCCGGCCGCTTCGTGGAGGGCATCGACGGCCGCCTGGATGGCGATATCGAGGCCAGCTTCGCCCAGACCGCCGAGGGGTGGCAGCTGGCCGTGCCGAGACTCTCCATCAGCGGCGCGCTGCAGGAGCTGCCGCTGGCTCTGGAGGCGCGCCTGGCCGGCGACAGCGAGATGCGTTGGGAGATCGACGCCCTCGATTTCCGCCAGGGAGAGAATCGTCTGAATGCCGCGGGACGGATCAGTGAGACCGACATCGACCTGACCGGCGAGCTGGACATGCCGGCCCTGGCCAGTCTTCACGATGAGCTCGGTGGCACCCTGACCGGGCGTTTCGCCGCGAGCGGCAGCCCGGAGGCGCCGCAGCTCGACCTGTCGCTTACCGGTGAGGAGCTGTCCTTCGCCGACAACGGCCTCTCGACGCTGCGCCTGAGTGCCGACGTCAGCGGCATCGATGACCCGGCCCTGGACGTTCTGCTGGAGCTCGAGCGGCTGAACGCCGCCGGCCAGCGCTTCAGCGAGATCACGCTGGCCCTGGACGGCCGGCTGTCCGACCACCGCCTGACGCTGGCGGCCCAGGCCGGCCGCGGCATGGCGCTGTCGCGCGCGGCCCTCGCCCTCGAGGGCGGGCTGGACGCGGCGCGCGAACGCTACCGCGGGGAGCTTGTGCCGCTGGAGGTCGATACCGACGTCGGCGATATCCGCCTGTCCCAGCCGCTGGCCTTCGAGGCCAACCTGCCTGCCGGCAGCGTGGTGATGCAGCCGTTCTGCCTGCGCCGCGAGCAGGGCGGAGAGCTCTGCGCGGTGGATCCCCTGCAGGCCTCGGCGGACAGCGGCAGCGCTCGCCTGACACTGCGCGACCTGCCCATGTCGCTGCTTGAGGAGTGGGTGCCCGAGGACTGGACCCTGGAAGGGGGCAGTGAACTCGATCTGATGGCCGAATGGCGACAGGGCGGCAGCGCCTGGCAGGCCGATCTGCGCCTGGCCAGCGATCTGGCCCTGGAGGGGCTCGATGCCTACGGCCAGCCCTGGTCGCTGCCGGCCTCGCGGCTCAGCGCCGAGGTGTCCGCCACCCAGGCTCGCGCCGAGGTCGACCTCGCGCTGGAGCTTGCCCAGGCCGGCGACCTGCGTCTGGTGCTGGCCATCGACGACCCGGTCGGGGCCGGTCGCCTGGAAGGACGCCTGACCCTTGACGACCTGCAGCTGGAGCGCTATCGCACCCTGGTGGCGGGCATGGAGACCCTGGAGGGGCAGCTCGATGGCCAGGTAGCCATTACCGGCAATGCCGAGGCCCCCGCCCTGGAGGGGCGCATCGGCCTGGCGGGGTTGCGCCTGCGCGGCGCGGACCTCCCGGTGGAGGTGCGCGACGGGGAGGTGGCGATCGAGCTCGACGGAGACCAGGGCCGGATCGACGGCTTCATCGCCGCCGAGGAGGGCCGGCTCGCCATTCGCGGCGATGCCGACTGGCCGAGCCCGGACGACTGGCGGATCAGCGTCGCGCTGGATGGCCGTGATGACCCGCTGCTGGCGGTGCTGCCCGCCTTCGGCCGCCTGCGCCTGGCGCCGGACATGCGCGTTCTGGTGACGCCGGCGCTGCTGCAGGTTCGCGGCGAGGTGCGAGTGCCCTGGGCGCGACTCGAGGTGGGCGACCTGCCGCCCTCGGCGATGGCGCCGAGCCCGGACGAGATCATCATCACACGACGCGACGAGGAGCGTGCCCAGCGCCGGGCCGAACGTGCCGCCGAGCAGCGCGATGGAGACCCCGGAGAAGACGCGGCCGAGGCGCTGGCCCGGGCCGGCATGGCGGTGGACGTGCAGATGGAGCTGCGCCTGGGTCCCGACATGCAGCTATCGGCCTACGGTCTCGAATCGGGCCTGTCCGGCACCCTGGAGGTGCGACAGCAGAGCGGACCGGTACAGCTGTTTGGCGACGTCAATCTGGTGGATGGGCGTTTCCGCGCCTACGGTCAGGATCTGCTGATTCGCGAGGGCCAGCTGCTGTTCAGCGGTCCACCCGATCAGCCCCTGCTGAGCTTCGAGGCGGTGCGCAACCCCAACGTCACCCAGGATGGCGTGGTCGCCGGCCTGCGGGTGACCGGTACCGCCGCCGAGCCCCAGCTGAGAGTCTTCTCCGAGCCGGCCATGGACGAGGCGCGCGCGCTTTCCTACCTGCTGCGCGGCCGCGCCCCGGATGACGGCGACACCGACGGAGCCTTGACCCAGGCGCTGATCGGCCTGACGCTGGGCCAGACAGGGGGGGCCGTGGGCGCTATTGGCGAGGCCTTCGGCATCTCCGACCTCGGCCTGGAAACCGCCGGTATCGGCGACGAGAGCCAGGTGGTGGTGAGCGGGCAGCTGACGGAGGACCTGCGCATCAGCTACGGCGTCGGGGTCTTCTCGCCGATCGCCGAGCTGACCCTGCGCTACACGCTGTGGCGCAACCTCTACCTGCAGGCGGTCTCCGGAGCGGCCCAGGCGGTAGACCTGGTCTATACCTTCAGCCGTCCCGGCAAGCCACCGAGAATCAACGAGTGACGGCGTGCAACGACAACCCGCGGAGGGAACACAAGATGGCGACGGAAACCTGTGTCCTGGGCGGCGGCTGCTTCTGGTGCCTGGACGCCAGCTTCCGCCTGGTGGAGGGCGTGGAGCGGGTGGTGTGCGGCTATGCCGGGGGAGACGACCCGGCGCCGAGCTACGAGGCGGTGTGCCGCGGCACCACCGGCCATGCCGAGGTCGTGGAGCTGACCTACGATCCGGCGGTGATCGGCTTTCGCGATCTGCTGGAGATCTTCTTCGCCCTGCATGACCCCACCACGCTCAACCGCCAGGGCAATGACGTGGGTCCCCAGTATCGCTCGGCCATCTTTACCCTGAGCGAGGCCCAGGCGCAGCAGGCCGCCGAGATGATCGCCGAGCTGGCGAACGACTACGACGCCCCTATCGTCACCGAGGTGACGCCCCTGGAGGTGTTTCACCCCGCCGAGGCCTATCACCAGGACTACTTCACGAAGAACCCCGGCAATGCCTACTGCCAGTTCGTGATTCCCCCCAAGCGCCACAAGCTGGCCCAGCGCTTCGGCGACCGGCTCAAAGGGTGACTCGGCTCTCGGCACCGGCAACGCCTGGTCTCAGCGCCCCGGCGGTTCGCTCTCGGCGGCCAGGCGACGCGGGCGGCCGGCGAAGGCCGGCGCCCAGTCCTGGAGCTGGCGGGATACCCGGCGAGCCAGCCAGGAGCGAAGCCGGCCGTCACGCCACTCCATGAAGCCCACGTGGCCCCCGTGACGGGCGAGCTCGACCCGCACCGATTCGCCCGGGGGCGGCAGGCGCACGAACAGCTCCGGCGGCATGAAGGGATCGTCCTCGGCGTGGAGGATCAGGGTGGGCAGCTCCAGCTCGCCGATCCAGCGCCCCGCGGAGGCCCGTCGATAGTAGTCGTTGGCGTCCAGAAAGCCGTGCAGCGGTGCGGTCACGACGTCATCGTAGTCGCGCAGGGTGCGCAGCGCCCCCAGCCGCTCGGCGCCGAGCTCCAGTGGGAAGTCGGCCAGCCGGCGGGCTGCCTTGGCCTTGAGCGAGGCGAGCAGATGGCGTTCATAGACGCGAGTGAAGCCCTGCTGCAGGCAGTCGGCGCTGGCCGCCAGGTCCAGAGGAGCGCTGATGGCGATGGCACCGGCCAGGTCCAGACCGTCGCCCCCCTGTTCCGCCACCAGCTTGACCAGCATGTTGGCCCCCAGCGAGACCCCCGCGGCCACCTTGAGCGCCCGGGGATAGCGGTGGGCCAGCTGGCCGATCAGCCAGTAGGCGTCGGCCGTGTCGCCGCTGTGGTAGGCCCGGGGGAGTCGGTTGGGCGCACGGCCGCAGCCGCGGAAGTGCATCAGCACCGCCCGCCAGCCCAGGGCGTCGGCCGCGGCCAGCAGCTCCCGGGCATAGGGGGAGTGGAAGGAGCCCTCCAGCCCGTGAAAGAGGATGAACAGCGGCGCGGCCGGATCTTCCGGTCCAGGCGCCACCCAGGTCAGCTCTACGAAGTCACCGTCCGGGAGGGGCAGCGTCTCCCAGCAGTGGGGCACTCGCCGCCTCGGCAGCAGTCGGGGCAGCAGGGTCTGGACATGGCGATTGGCCAGCCCCGCGGGGGGCTCGAAGTCGGCACGATGCAGCTGACCGCTCATGGGTGGCTCAGGCCTCCTGGGGCGTGAGGTTGTCGGGGCCGTCTGCGGTCACCAGCACGTTGTCCTCGATGCGGATACCGCCGTGTTCGGCAAGGCGCTCCACGCGCTCCCAGCGGACCTCGGGGCGATGGCGATGGGGCTCGAGCAGCATGGGGATGACGTAGAGCCCCGGCTCCATGGTGACCACCATCCCTGCTTCCAGTTCCCGAGTCAGCCGCAGCGCCGGATCGTCGGCGGGGGGCGCCAGCGGCTCGCCGGCAGCGCTCACGCGGCCGCCCACATCGTGGACCTGCACCCCCAGCAGGTGCCCCAGACCGTGGGGGCAGAAGGCGCGGGTCAGCCCGCTCTCCAGTACCGCCTCCGTTGAGGCATCGATCAGCCGCTGCTCCACCAGCAGCGCCGCAAGCCCCTCGTGCATGCGCTGATGCAGTGCGACATAGCTGACGCCGGGGGCAAGGTCGGCAATCAGGCGTTGCTGCAGGGCGGTGACGCCTGCCAGCAGCGGCTGGAACTCGGGCACGGCATCGCTGCCTGCCCAGGTGCGGGTGATGTCGGCAGAATAGCCCCGATAGCGCAGGCCGGCATCCAGCAGCAGGCTGCGCTTCAGCGCGGGGGCCACCGGGTCGTAGTGCTGGTAATGGAGCACGCCGCCGTGAGCGTTGATTCCCACGATATTCGAGTAGGGCATATCGCTCTCGCGCTGGCGAACGGCGCCCAGGTAGGCCAGCTGGATATCGAGTTCCGCGCCGCCGTCGTCGAAGGCCTCGCGCGCCGTCCGGTGGCCGTCCATGGCCCGGCGATTGGCCTCGCGCAGACAGCTGACCTCGTAGGCGCTCTTGCGCACCCTCAGCTCATCCAGAGCGGCCACCAGGCCCGGGGGGTTGGCCTCGGCATCCAGATGCCGCGCGACAGCACTGCTCACATCCCCCAGTACCGCGAAGCGCCCGGGCGGCAGGGCCGGAGGATCCGGGGTGTCTCGGGGCTCGATCGTGAAGCGCGCCGTCCAGGGGGCGTCGGGGAGGCGGGCGGGCAGGTGCCAGAAGTCTGCCGGAGCGTGGAGATAGAGCGTCGGCGGCTCGCCGGGGCGCACCAGCAGCCAGCTGTCGGTCAGCGGTGTCTGGCCGGTCCAGTGCACGAAGTGGCCATAAGCGGAGAAGCTGGCGTACTGGTCATCGCCGAAATGGCGCGACGGCCGGCCGCTGAAGAGCAGTACGCCATCGACGCCGTGGACCGCCAATGCCTCGTCGTAGGCCTGCATCAGGGCATCAAGATGATCGTGCTGCTGGCGTTCAAGTTCGGTCATGGGACTCGGGCTCCTCGAGCGGCGCGTCTGCCGCGATGATACAGGGTGCATTGTAGCCTTCCCGCGAATCGCCGGGCAGGGCAGACAGGACCCGGTTCGGCTGGCATGATGCTCAGCGATCATTATGAGAGGGAAATTTGATGCTGATGTTGCGGACATCGCTGAGTGCCGTACTGGCCCTGACACTCGCTCTGGGCCTGGCCGGCCCGCTGCAGGGCGAGGCGCCCAGATCCGGTGACGAGGGCAAGCAGTTCGAGGATTCCCGGCACGCCGTGACCTGGCGTCGGGAGGAGCTCAAGGGCATCGAACGCCTGGTGCGCCAGCTGCGTTTCGACCTGGTCAACAACCGTGACGCCCGCGGCGCGGAGCCGCGCCTGGAGGAGCTCGCCGAGCGTGCCAGCGGCGCCAATCTGCTGCCCGCCTTCATCGAAGGCAGCCACGGGCGCGGGTCGGAGGCCCGAGCGCGCATCTGGGAGGAGTGGGAGGAGTTCAAGGCGGGGTTTACAGACCTGGAGGAGCAGGTCGCGACTCTCCGCGAGGCCGCGGCGGCGGAGGACTACCGCCTGGCGACCCGTGAACTTTCCGATCTCAGCATGACCTGCCGCAGCTGCCACCGGCGCTATCGCTACTAGGAAGGCGTGAGGCCCTCGATGCGATAGAGGGCCTCGGCCTGGTCGAGGCCGGCGATGGTGCAGCCCAGATCCTTGACCCGGCCATCCGCCAGGCCATAGACCCAGCCGTGCACCGACACCTCCTGGCCACGCTGCCAGGCGTGCTGGACGATCTTGGTACGCGAGAGGTTCTTCACCTGGGCCCCGACGTTGAGCTCGCACATGCGATCCACCTGCTCGTCCAGCGACAGAGAAGCCAGCGACTCGCGGTGCCGGCTGTAGAGCTCGCGCACCGAGTGCAGCCAGATATCCACCATGCCGTTGTCGCCTCCGGCCACCGCCGCCCGGACACCGCCGCAGCCGTAGTGGCCCACCACCATGATATGGCGTACGCCCAGCACCTCGACGGCGTACTGCAGCACCGAGAGGGCGTTGAGATCATTGTGGTGCACCAGGTTGGCCACGTTGCGGTGCACGAACACCTCACCGGGCGGCAGCGAGATGATCTGGTTGGCCGGTACGCGGCTGTCGGAGCAGCCGATCCACAGATAGTCGGGGTTCTGCTGCCGAGAGAGGCTGGCAAAGAACTCCGGGTCCTCGCGGCAGACCTTTGCGGCCCAGGCGCGGTTGTTCTCCAGCAGCTCGTCGATTTCCTTGTTCATCGGGTGAGGCTCGTGTCATGGGTGGGAGCGGCGGCCAGGCGACCAATGCTGGCGGGGGTTTTAACCGCTCGGCACGCGCCGGGTCAAATCGCCGCCTGCCGAGCCCTGCGTCCGACTGCTATCATGCCGCCACGACGTATCGGGCCGCTGGCCCCAGGCAACAGGAGAACTCCGTGTCCGAAACTACCGCAGCTCAGTACGACTGGGACCTTTTCGTGATCGGCGCCGGCTCCGGCGGGGTGCGCGCCGCGCGCACCGCGGCGGCGACGGGGGCCCGGGTCGCCGTGGCCGAGGACCGCTATCTCGGCGGTACCTGCGTGAACGTGGGGTGCGTGCCCAAGAAGCTCTACTCCTATGCGGCCCATTTCCATGACGCCTTCGAGGACGCCGGTGGATTCGGCTGGCAGCTTCCCGAGGCGCCACGCTTCGACTGGGCGACCCTGCGCGACAACAAGGTGGGCGAGATAAAGCGCCTCAACGGCATCTACGGGCGGCTTCTCGAGGGCGCCGGGGTGCGCCTGATCCAGGGCCGGGCTCGACTCCTCGATGCGCACACCGTCGAGGTGGCCGGTGAGACCCACAGCGCCGAACGTATCCTGGTGGCGGTGGGTGGCTGGCCCTGGGTGCCCGAGTTCCCGGGCAGCGACCTGGCGCTGAGCTCCAACGAGGTGTTCGACCTGGACACCTTCCCCGAGCGCTTCCTGGTGCTGGGCGGCGGCTATATCGCCGTGGAGTTCGCCAGTATCTTCAACGGCCTGGGCAGCCAGACCCACCTGATCTATCGCGGCGAGCTGTTCCTGCGCGGTTTCGACCAGCAGGTGCGCGAGTTCACCCGGGATCAGATGGCCACCAAGGGCGTCAATCTCCACTTCGAGACCAACGTCGAGCGCATCGAGAAAGGCGCGAGCGGCCTGGCGGTGACCCTGACCAGCGGCGAGGTGCTGGAGGTGGATGCCGTGCTGGCCGCTACCGGCCGCCGGCCGCATCTCGAGGGGCTCGGGCTGGACGCCCTTGGCGTCGAGCTCACCGACAGCGGCCATCTGAAGGTCAACGACCGCTTCGAGACCTCGCTGCCCTCGATCCTGGCGCTGGGCGACGTGACCGGCGGTCCCGAGTTGACCCCGGTGGCCCTGGCCGAGGCGATGCACCTGGTGGCCCATCACTTCGGCGACAGGCCCCCGGCCGCGCCGCTGGACTACCGCAACATCGCCACGGCGGTATTCTGCCACCCCAATATCGGTACCGTGGGGCTCTCCGAAGAGCAGGCGCGCCAGCAGTGTGGCGATATCCGCGTCTATGCCACCGAGTTCCGCCCCATGAAGCACACCCTGTCGGGGAGCCAGGAGCGCTGCCTGATGAAGCTGGTGGTGGACGACGCCAGCGACGTGGTGGTCGGTGCTCACATGGTGGGCGAGGAGGCCGGGGAGGTGATTCAGGGGATCGCCATTGCCGTGCGGGCAGGCCTCACCAAGGCCGATTTCGATGCCACCGTGGGCATTCATCCCACCGGGGCCGAGGAGTTCGTCACCCTGCGTACGCCGACGCGACGCTGAGTCCTTTCCTGTCGCTGTCTCCAGGACGTCGGGCCACCTTCGGGTGGCCCGACGTCTTTTCGTCATCCGCCGCCGCGGTCTGGACTAGACTGACGGTAAGGAGCGCGGTGCAGGGGTAACGACACGGCTTCTCGGGGTGTGGCAGGCGGTTTCACTGGCAGCGCACCTCGCTGCATAATTTTTTGTTATGGATTTGGCTGTGGTAAATAACCCCAGATTTGAAATATCGCCCGCCGCTGGTATAATCCTTTTCAAATTCGCACAGCGAACCTGCCCATGATGACAACTTCCGAACCCTTTACTCCCTCCGCCGATCTGGCGCGCCCCAGCGTGGCAGACGCCGTGGTCGGCGCCAAGAGCACGTCGCTGTTCATTCGCAAGCCCAACCCGGACGACGGCTGGGGAATCTACGAACTGGTCAAGTCCTGCCCTCCGCTGGATGTCAACTCCGCCTATGCCTATCTGCTGCTGGCCACCCAGTTCCGCGACAGCTGCGCGGTAGCCACCAACGAGGAGGGCGAGGTCGTCGGCTTCGTTTCCGGCTACGTGAAGAGCAATGCCCCTGACACCTACTTCCTGTGGCAGGTGGCCGTGGGCGAGAAGGCCCGTGGTACCGGGCTGGCCCGGCGCCTGGTCGAGGCCGTGATGTCACGCCCCGAACTGGCCGACGTGCATCACCTCGAGACCACCATCACGCCTGACAACCAGGCCTCCTGGGGGCTGTTTCGTCGCCTTGCCGACCGCTGGCAGGCGCCCCTGAACAGCCGCGAGTACTTCTCCACCGATCAGCTCGGCGGGGAACACGACCCGGAGAACCTGGTCCGCATCGGTCCCTTCCAGACCGACCGCATCTGATCCTTCAAGTGACGCCATGGCCGGTCCCGTGACCGGCCATGGCGGCTCACGTCCTTTTTTTTCTATCTAACGACAGGAGGTCGCCAATGCAGACCCAGATTCTCGAACGCATGGAATCCGAAGTCCGGACCTATTCACGCTCCTTTCCGGTGGTCTTCACCAAGGCGCAGAATGCCCGCCTGACCGACGAGAACGGCCGCGAGTACATCGACTTCCTGGCCGGTGCCGGCACCCTCAACTACGGCCACAACAACCCGCAGATCAAGCAGGCGCTGCTCGACTACCTGGCCGAGGACAACATCATCCACGGCCTGGACTTCTGGACCGAGGCCAAGCGCCACTACCTCGAGACCCTGGAGGAGGTGATCCTCAAGCCCCGCGGTCTCGACTACAAGGTGCAGTTCCCCGGGCCCACCGGCACCAACGCCGTCGAGGCGGCCATCCGCCTGGCGCGCAATGCCAAGGGCCGCCACAACATCGTCACCTTCACCAACGGCTTCCACGGCGTGACCATGGGGGCCCTGGCCACCACCGGCAATCGCAAGTTCCGCGAAGCCACCGGCGGCGTGCCCACCGTGGGCGGCACCTTTCTGCCCTATGACGGCTATCTGGGTGACGGTGCCGACACCCTGAACTACTTCGAGAAGCTGCTCGACGACAAGTCCGGCGGCCTCGATGTGCCGGCCGGCGTGATCGTCGAGACCGTACAGGGGGAGGGCGGTATCAACGCCTGCAGCGCCGAGTGGCTCAAGCGTCTCGAGCAGATCTGCCAGGCCCATGACATCCTGCTGATCGTCGACGATATCCAGGCGGGCTGCGGCCGCACCGGCAGGTTCTTCAGCTTCGAAGAGGCCGGCGTGGTGCCCGACATTGTCACCAACTCCAAGTCGCTGTCCGGCCTGGGGCTGCCGTTTGCCCAGGTGCTGATGCGCCCGGAACTCGACGCCTGGAAGCCGGGCCAGTACAACGGCACCTTCCGCGGCTTCGCCCTGGCTTTCACCACCGCCGCCGCCGCCCTGAATCACTTCTGGCGCGATGACAGCTTCGCGCGCGACGTGCAGCGCAAGGGCGAGGTCGTCGCCGAACGTTTCGGCAAGATCGCCGCCTGGCTCAGCCAGCAGGGCATCGACGCCAGCGTGCGTGGTCGCGGCCTGATGCGCGGCATCGATGTGGGCAGCGGCGAGATCGCCGACAAGATCACTCACCAGGCGTTCGAGAATGGCCTGGTCATCGAGACGAGCGGCCAGGATGGCGAAGTGGTCAAGTGCCTCTGCCCGCTGACCATCACCGATGAGGATCTGCAGCAGGGCCTGGGCATCCTGGAAGAGAGCGCCAGGCAGGCGCTGAGCTGATAGTCTGAAGCAGCCGCCCCCGCGGGCTGTGCCTGGGGCGGGTCCAGTGACCCGCCCGCTACCGAATCCAACTACCGGAGTTCATCCATGATCGTTCGCAATCTCGAGGAGTGCCGCCAGACCGACCGCCTGGTCAAGGCCGAGAACGGCAACTGGGACAGTACCCGCCTGAGTCTGGCCGACGACGGGGGCAACTGCTCCTTTCATATCACCCGAATCTACGAGGGGACCGAGACCCATATCCACTACAAGCACCACTTCGAGGCGGTCTACTGCATCGAGGGAGAGGGCGAGGTGGAGACCCTGGCCGACGGCAAGATCTGGCCGATCAAGCCGGGTGATATCTATATTCTCGATCAGCACGACGAGCACCTGCTGCGCGCGCACAAGACCATGCACCTGGCCTGCGTCTTCACGCCCGGCCTGAGCGGCAAGGAAGTTCACCGCGAGGACGGCTCCTACGCGCCTGCCGACGAGGGCTGAGTCCGGAGCGGCGCCTGTTCAGGCATGGCATATCATGACGCCCCCGTCGCCTCAGGTGTCGGGGGCGTCCGTGTCTTCCGCGTCGGCGTCAACGGGCTCGAAGACCAGGGTGATGCGCGCCAGGGTGATGCCGAACTTCTGCATGTCGGTGCGGTTGATCAGGCGGTCGTCCGGCTGCAGGAACATCCAGTCATCCATGGTGAAGGTGATTTCGCGTCCCGACACCTCCACGGGCAGGCGATAGCGCATGTGGAAGGCGTGTCCGGCCTGGCGGGCCTCCACGGGCCCCTCGACGTCGTTGGCACTGCCGACCCAGCGGCCGTCTCCCTGGCGCTCGAAGGTCCAGACCCGGCGGTCGGTCTCGCCATCGTCGTAGACGAAGTCCTCATCGAGCACCAGGCGAGTCCCATCATAGTGCCCATCGATGTCCACCACGAAGCGTCGCTGCACCTCACCGCGGTAGTCCTGGACCATGCCCCAGGCGCGGGTCTGGCCGTCGAAGTACTCGCCGATATCCAGCACCGGGGTAGTGCCGGCATAGCGCTCGATGTCGGGGCTGCTGCAGCCTGCCAGCAGCAGCGGCAGGGCCAGCAACAGGACAAGCCGCTGGCGAAACCGGGGTTTTCGATACATGGCGTTTTCCTCGTAGAACATGCGTAAAGAATTTTCTCATCCTAGCGGCGGTCGCCATCCGGAGCCAGGGAAAACGTCAGGGCGACAGCCCCTCGGCAAGGGTTCGCATAATGAATATTATGTTAAATATGGCCATTGGCGCAGAGCGTCTTCACAGATATTGCCTCATTCTCGCGGTACTCTGGCCCGCCCCCGGTTGGACAAGCCGGCTAGCGACTCCTTATCATCACGCGATCGATCAAAGGATATCTTTCCGACCCATGCCCCCACGCCTGCTCTTCACCGGAGTTCTTTCGCTCGGCCTGCTGCTGGCCGGCTGTGCCCTGCCCATCGACCAGACCGAACAGGAGCCCGTGCTCGGGCCGGATGAATTCGCACTGCGTATCGATCGGCTGGAGGCTGATCTGGCCGCCCGCTGCGACCTCCAGCAGAGCCACGTCAGCGAGCACGCCCGCCGCCAGGAGGTGCTGGTGGCCGACGTGCGCGAGGTCGGCAGCCTGGTCCGCCATCTGCGCGCCGATATCGAGCGGCTGGAGCGTGCCGACAGCGAGCCGCTGGTGGTCACTCAGGAGTGTGCCGCCGATGAGCTGGGGCTGGCCAACAAGTCCGTGGTGGGCCGCAGCGAATGGATCGGACTGCCGGACGTGGGCACCTATCTCAAGGCAAGGGTCGACTCCGGCGCCAATACCTCATCGCTCTCGGCGAGCGAGATCACCCGCTTCGAGCGCGACGGCGACAACTGGGTACGCTTCAAGCTGGGCGTCACCGATGAGGACGTGGTGGTCGACGGCGTACGCGACGACTGGATCGAGGCGCCGGTGGAGCGTCGGGTGCGGATCCTACAGGCCTCCGGCGAGGAGTCGCGCCCGGTGGTAAGCCTGATGATGACGCTGGGACCGATCCGCGAGTCCGTGGAGTTCACCCTCAACGACCGCACCCACCTCAACTATCCGGTACTGCTGGGGCGACGCTTCCTGATGGATATCGCCGTGATCGATGTTGCCGAGACCTACCTTCATGAACGGCCCGAGTTCCCCGGCGGGCGTCCCGCCGACGAGGCGGCCGATGACGAGGATGACCGGGACGACGAAGAGCGCTGATGCGCCCTCCCCCAGTGCTCCGCCCCTGCCTTCTCCAAGGATGATCCATGTCTCGACTGCCCTTCTATCTGCTCGTCGGCCTGCTGCTGGTGGTGGGCATCGGCCTCAGCGTCCATCGCCACGTGACCCTCGAGGTTCCCTGGACACCCGGCGAGCAGCGTGAGGTCTGGGAGGTCGAGGCGCGGATCAACTTCAACGCCCACGGCGACCCGGTGATGGTCAACATGGCCTTGCCGGCCGATCAGCAGGCGTTTCGTATGCTCACCGAGCATACCGCCTCACCGGGCTACGGCCTGGCCTTCCTGGAGGAGAACGGCGGCCGTCGCGCCCAGTGGTCGATCCGCGAGGCCTCGGGCAGCCAGCAGCTCTACTACACCACCCAGATGCTGGCCACTCCGGACGCCAGCGCCCTGTCGGTCGAGCCCCCGTCGCTTCGCCACGACATCGTCTGGGAGCGCCCCTATGACACCGCGGCGAGCCAGGTGATCGAACGCGCCTGGAACCGCAGTGCCGATGGCTTCACCTTCGCGCGCGAGCTGATCCGCGACTTCGGCGATGATCGGCAGGGCGAGAATTCCCGTTTGCTGCTGACCCAGTTCGAGCGTGGCCCCCTCCTGGTGCGCCTGCTCAACCAGGCCGGCGTCCCGGCCCGGGAAGTCAGCGGCCTGCTGCTGGAGGATGGTCGCCGCCGGCAGACCCTCACCCAGTGGGTTCAAGTCTTCGAGGGTGATAGCTGGACGCTCTTCAACCCGCACAGCGGCGAGCAGGGGATGCCCGACAACCTGCTGCTGTGGGAGTCCTCCGGCCAGGCGGTGCTCGAGGTGCAGGGAGGCAGCAACTCTCGGGTCACCTTCTCGATGCTCAACCGCAACCAGCCGGCCGCGGCCGCGGTGCGCAGCCAGCTGGCCGAGGACACCCTGCTCAATTTCTCCATTCACAGCCTGCCGCTGGAGGAGCAGGCGCTGTTCCAGACCATCCTGCTGATTCCCATCGGGGCCCTGGTCGTGGTGCTGCTGCGCATCCTGGTGGGCATCAAGACCTCGGGCACCTTCATGCCGGTGCTGATCGCCCTGGCCTTCATCCAGACCACCCTGATCACCGGCCTGATCGGCTTCCTGCTGGTGGTGGCGGTGGGCCTGGTGATCCGCAACTATCTCTCCTACCTCAATCTATTGCTGGTGGCGAGGGTTTCGGCGGTGATCATCACGGTCATCGCCATCATCTCTCTCTTCTCGGTGCTCTCCTACCGCTTCGGGCTCAATGCGGGGCTGACCATCACCTTCTTCCCGATGATCATCCTCTCCTGGACCATCGAGCGCATGTCGATCCTCTGGGAGGAGGAAGGCCCCAGAGAGGTGCTGATCCAGGGCGGCGGCAGCCTGCTCACCGCCGTGATCGCCTACCTGGCCATGAACAACCCCTGGGTGCGCCATATCACCTTCAACTTCCTCGGGGTGCAGATGATCCTGATGGGCCTGATCCTGATGGCGGGCAACTATACCGGCTACCGGCTGCTCGAGCTGCGCCGCTTCAAGCCGGTGACCGAGGACTAGGCCATGCTCAACTGGACCTCGCCCGGCAAGCTGCGCCTCAAGGGCATCATCGGCATGAACCGGCGCAATATCCGCTACATCGGCCGCTACAACGACCGGCGCCTCTACCCGCTGGTGGATGACAAGCTCAAGACCAAGCTGCTGGCCCAGGAGCACGGCATCACCACGCCGGCGCTGATCGGCACCGTCACCACCCAGTTCGGGGTCAAGCACCTCAGCGACATGCTGCGGGGCCACGGGGGCTTCGTGATCAAGCCGGCCAAGGGCAGCGGCGGCAAGGGCATCCTGGTGATCGAGCAGGTGGCGGAGGGCTTCTTCGTCAAGCCCAGCGGCGCCAGGCTCACCCTGCAGGACGTCGAGCGGCATGCCTCCAATATCCTCTCCGGGCTCTACTCCCTGGGGGGATCCCCGGACGTGGCGGTGGTCGAGGCGCTGATCCACTTCGATGAGCGCCTGGCCGAATACACCTACGAGGGGGTCCCCGATATCCGGGTCATCGTCTTTCTCGGTTACCCGGTGATGGCGATGATGCGCCTCTCCACCGCCGCCTCGGACGGCAAGGCCAACCTTCACCAGGGCGCCGTGGGAGTGGGGCTGGATATCGCGACCGGCAACGCGATCCGCGGCGTGCAGTTCGACCGCACCCGTGTCGATCATCCGGACACCGGGCACGAGCTGGCCAGCCTGCATATTCCCGACTGGCACACCCTGCTGATGCTCGCCGCGGGCTGCTATGAAATGACCGGACTCGGCTACCTGGGCACCGATGTGGTGCTGGACCGCGACCAGGGCCCCATGCTGCTGGAGCTGAACGCGCGTCCCGGCCTGGCCATCCAGATGGCCAACGGCGAAGGGTTGCGCCGTCGCCTCGACCTGATCGAGCGACAGCCTTCCGGCGCCTCTACCGAGGCGCGGGTGGCCTTCGCGCAGCACCACTTTGCACGACGCAGCGAGCTCGAGGCCACCGGCGCGGAAGCCAGCGCGACGGTCGAGGCCGTATGACCCCGGCTGGCCGGCGCGGGGCCCGGCGCGTAGAATAGTGGGCTCCATTTCGCCACCCGACGGTCGCCATGACAGACTCGTGTGCCCTGCTTCATCAGGCAGAGCGTCAGTGCCAGCAGCGCAACGTGCGCTTCACCCCGATCCGGCGGCGCGTGCTGGAGCTGATCGCCGAAGCCCCCGGCGGGCTGAAGGCCTATGACCTGCTCGACCGCCTGGCCCAGGAGCACGCGGCCGCTCGCCCTCCTACGGTCTATCGCGCCCTGGAGTTCCTGATCGGCCAGGGCCTGGTGCACCGCATCGAGTCGCTCAACGCCTACGTGGCCTGCCCCTGCCCGGAGCATGCCCACGGCTTCCAGCTGCTGATCTGCCGGCTCTGCGGGCGTGTCGAGGAGCTGCATCTGGACGACGTCAATGCCCAGCTTTCACGGCGTGCCCGCGATCTGGGCTTTCGGGTGGAGCGCCAGACCATCGAGCTGCTGGGGCGCTGCGAGGCGTGTCACGACGCCTGAGCTGCCCCGCGCCCGCCACCCTCTTCCATCCACTTTTTTCGCCGGACCTCCTCCCCATGAGCGATATCTTCAAGGCCCTGGAGCGGGCCCCCAGCGACAGCCGCCACCCGCTGACCGAGATTCTCGACGCCGCCCGCTTCAATGCCCACGACCTGCTGCCTGCCATCGCCCAGCAGCACGACAGCGGCGAGGTGCTGATGATGGCGTGGATGAATCGCGAGGCGCTGGAGGAGACGCTGCGCACCGGCCGGGTCTGCTACTGGTCTCGTTCCAGAGGCAAGCTGTGGCGCAAGGGCGAGAGCTCCGGCCAGCAGCAGCACCTGAAGAGCGCCGCCCTGGACTGTGACGGCGACACCCTGCTGCTGCAGGTGGATCAGACCGGTCCCGCCTGTCACACCGGCCGGCGCAGCTGTTTCTATGTCATGCTCGAACCGGAAGGGGCACGCATCGGCAGTGCGCCCCTGATCGACCCCGATACTCTCTACGGCAAGGCCTGAGATGCCCTGTCTCGCCGCCTGGCTGGCCCGGCTGCTGCGCGCCCTGCGCCGAGGCCTCGGCTGGCTGATGATCGGCCTGGTGAAGATCTACCAGGTCACGCTGAGCCCGCTGCTCGGGCCGCGCTGCCGCTACTGGCCGAGCTGCTCCCACTACACGGTGGAAGCCATCCGGGTGCACGGACCCTTCCGGGGCGGGCTCATGGCACTCCGGCGTATCACCCGCTGCCACCCGGGCTGCGAGGGCGGTATCGACCCGGTGCCGGGCGGGCCCAGCGAACGGCTCTGCCGCGAGGATCCCGAGCTGGACGAGAACTTCCGTCCGCGCGACGACGCTTGCCGACACCGTTAACCGCGGCTCCTGGCTTTCGTCGCCCATTTGCCGTGCCAAAGTGATTATCCCGCTTAAAAAACGATTATTTTTAAAGCCCGCCCCATAAAAATGATTATGCAGGTGGGCTTGTGAGCTCAGGCGGCCTCCTGCTCGGCTACCTCGTAGATACGCTTGAGCATGGCGTGCAGGCCGTTGCTGCGGGTCGGCGAGAGGTGCTTGTCGAGGCCCAGATCCGTCAGGAAATGCGGGCTGGTGGCGCGGATCTCGGCGGCGCTTCGATCGCTGTAGATGCGCATCAGCACGGCGATCAGCCCGGAGACGATGGCCGCATCCGAGATGGCATCGAAGTGAATCGCCTCCCCGTCGCGCTCATGCCGCAGCCAGACGTTGGACTGGCAGCCCTGGATCTTCAGCTCGTCGGTCTTCCACGCCTCGGGGAAGTCCGGCAGTGCCTTGCCCATGTCGATGATGTACTGGTAGCGGTCCATCCAGTTGTCGAACATCTCGAACTCTTCAATCAGCGCCTGCTGGGCCTGCTCGGCGGTGGCTTCGGTCGTCATGGGATCTCCTTGGTCGCAATGTCGCCATTATACCGGCTCGCCCCGGTTGGCGTCCGCCCCTGTCGCCAGCTGATGTGCCGACTGCTGGCGGTGCCAGGCCTCGTCCTCGGCGTGCAGATAGCGGGCCGTGGTGTCGAGGCGCGAATGGCGCGCCGTGGCGGCCAGATAGCGCAGCTCCACGCCGGCCTGGGCCTGATGGGTCAGTGCCGTATGGCGCAGCCAGTGGGGCGTCGCCTGACGCAGCCGCGCCGCCCATAGTCTGCCCTCCTCCCCCTGTTCCGCTTCCAGCGCGGTAGCGGCCTCGGCGAACGCCTCGCGGATCAGCCGATAGAGCCGGTTGTCGCCGATACCGCGCCGACCGTCCAGGGCGCGCAGCAGCGGCGTGGCGTCGTCCGGCAGCGGCGCCGGGGCGAGCCCCAGGGCAAGCCGCCACTCCATCAGCAGGGCGATCATGTCCGGCGGCACCGGAATCACCGCAAGCTTGTCGCCCTTCCCGGTGACCCGCCACCACCAGCGCCCTTCGCGGCGGTGGAAGTCCCCCATGCGGGCGGCGCTCATCTCGCTGATGCGCGGAGCCAGCAGATAGGCGAAGCCGAAGACCAGGCGGCGGCGCTGGTTTTCGAAGCGGCGGCGCGGCGTGGCGCCCTCCTCCTCCGGCCGGCTGAGCCAGGCCCAGAACCACTCCCAGAGCGGGCGCTCGAGATAGCGCTCGATGTGGCCCTGCCGGTTGTCCAGGCGCCGGCGCTTGTCGCGCATCAGCCGGAAGGGGTTGTGGGCCACCCACCCGGCCTCGACCAGCCAGGCATACATTCCCTGCAGGATGACCAGGGACTGACGCCGGCTGGCCGGCGAGAGCGGCCCGCGAAAGGGGCGCCAGTCGTCGGCATGGCGCGGCCTGGGCGGCCCCACCCAGCGCTCCCGGGGGCGCGGGTCGGCGAGAAAGGCCTCGAAGGCGTCCAGGTGTTTCCGGCGCACCTCGCCAAGCCCGAGCCCCTGCTCCGCCAGCCACAGCAGCAGGCGTTCGGCTTCGCGGCGGTAGGCGCGCTGCGTACGCCGGCTCGCCCGGTATTCGGTCAGCCACTGGGCCACCGCTTCGGCATCGCTGCCTGCACTGATATGGGCGCCCTGCCCCCCGGCTGCGGCGGGCAGCCGGGCCCCCACGGGCTCAGGCAGGTACCCGATCATCGTCTCGTCATGCATCTGGCGACCCTCACTCCTCACTCCTCACTCCTCACTCCTCACTCCTCACTCCTCACTCCTCACTCCTCGCGAGCCAGTATCTCTGCCGTATCGCCAAAAAAGCAAGATAAGCCGCGTAATCTTG
>LFCJ01000309.1_pt1 | contig 29325 bp, 26 predicted proteins | sample 643141 | NCBI WGS metagenome assembly LFCJ01 (sample SAMN03766243, study PRJNA286221) | soda lake metagenome | biome: soda lake; feature: Kulunda steppe; material: water; isolation source: sample B1-Br-g2 brine of Lake Bitter-1 | place: Russia: Kulunda steppe | collected 2010-07
GGGTGTGAGCAGAGTGATTCCACCCAATCCTACGATGGCGGCCTGTCCGCCTCAAGCAATGAGACAGTAATCGGAACCAGTCGATGACCGCTCGATTCTCACAGAATCGGTCGCGGAGTTGACTGCTGTACGCCCGACAGAAAGTAACTCCAAGTCTGTTGAAGTCTGCCGGACTCCCCGAGGCAAAAACAACTCCGGGAGTCCGAACACGATAGAGGATAGGAGTACCGGGGGCTTGGCACTCCCAGCAGTCCTACCCGCCACAGTCCGCGAACCCCGCACGGATTCTCACCGTACTGAGGTTCGGTGGAACTGCAACCCTGAAATCTCCAACACTCAGGATTCCTCCGCGTTTACGCGGAGGAGGATGTCACGATGATCACACATCCTAGAAAGCGAGATGTGCAAGTGACACCGGCAACAGATTCGCCACGTCGTTGCAGTCGAGGAGTCACCAGCAGGTTTTGAGGCACACCCGGATCTCGCCGAGTTACGGGCTGAGTATTGACTACTCGAGCGCCGCCAACGCAAACTCGAAGGCGGCAACGGGCACCTCGAGGTCGTGGTCGACGAGCACCGATGGATGGAGTTCACCGATCACCCCAACAGTCTCACCGTCAATCACCACGTCCGCAGCGCGGCCAGGGATGAACGAGGGGTGGTTGGTCGGTGGCGTCTCAACGTCGGCATCGAAGGCGCGACAGAGCGCCTGGAGGCTGGCTTTGGCATCCTCGTAGGCCGCGTCGTGGCTGGCGAGTGCGCCAGCAACGTTGCGCCCCTCGCTGACACCCGTGTTCATGCTCTCGCCCACCTCGGCTACAAAGCCAATCTCGGCGAGATCCTGTGGATACGCTCGGTGTGTATTGTTTTCGAGGACCATCAACAGCGACGGGAGGAGCCACGTTCGAACCATCGTGTAATCCTCGCTGTAAGGCTCTTTGATCGTCGCCGGCTCGCCCGCTCCGAAAACGTCGTCTCCGGGAGAAATCTCGAGGCGCTCGAAGTTCTCCCGTTCGCTAATCATATGGAAGTTTAACAGGTCCTGGAAGCCAAGGCCGACCAGTTGCGTGCGGGCGGCGTTCTCGAGCCGACTGCGTTTGTGGCGACCGCCGACGGTACTTACGTCGGGGTAGCGGGGTTCTAACTCGTTAAACCCGTAGGCCCGCCCGAGGTCATCGACGAGGTCGATCGGGTGAAGCACGTCGACGCGGTAGGGTGGGATCGTCATCTCGTAGGCCAGTCCGCTGTCTTTGTCGTCGCCGCGTTCGGCCTCGAGGCCGGCGCGTTCGGCTAACTCGAGGATTTCTTCTGGCGAACATTCGATACCGAGGATCGCCTCGATCCGGTCATGGCTGACGGTTTTCGTTTTCGTCGCAAGGTCGGGGCGGACGATTTCGCCGTCGGGATAGGAGACCGTCACCTCCTCAATCGTTGCCCCACGGCCGGCAAGAGCGTAACAGACGATCGCCAGCATGCGGTCGATCGTCCACTGGTCGGTGCCGGTCATTTCGACGAACAGGTCCCGTGAGTTCTCGGTCACTTCGGTGCGTCGCCCGTTGATTACCGGTGGGAAGGAAAAGAGGCCGAGGTCGTCATAGATCGCGGGGAGGGCGTCGTAGTCGGCGACGAGGTCGGCGTACTTTCTCCCGGTCTCGTGACTCTCGAGTACTTCTGCGGGTGTCAGTTCCTCGTCAGAGTCGAGAGCGACAAAGCGGTCTTCGTCGGGTTCGATTCCAACGTAGCGAACTGAGGGATTGCCTTCGGTCGCCGGACTCCCGCGCAACATCGTCAGGTCGTGGACACCGATTGCGCCTTTTGCCCGCCCACGACCCATCGTCGCGTGCAGTTTCTCCTGTAACTGGATGAGTGACTCGAGGCCGCCATCCCTGAGGTCGACGCCGCGAATCACCGCCCCGGTGACGTAGGGGCGCTCCTCCGGAACGGACTCCTCGACTTCGATGGTCCAGTCGGGGCTGTTCGTCTGGAGTGTCGAGACACCACGAATATCGCCGTACTGGTAGCGAAGCGAGCGGGCGACCCCTTCCACCGAAAGGCGGTCTAAGCGGTCGGGCGCGAACTCGAGTTCGAACGCACCCTCCTCAGTTCGGCCTTCAAACTCGAGGCCGAGGCCGAATAGGTCCTCGATGAGTTCCTCATCGCTCTTTTCGTCGCGATTCGTCAACTCGCGCAGTTCGTCGGGGTCGACATCGACAGTGGGCATCAGTAGGTCACCTCCGTTTCTCGCAGCAGTTGCAGATCACACAGCGTGCCGTGAATATCGCGGATATCCTCGAAGCCGTACATCAACATGAGCAGTCGTTCGAGGGCGAGTCCCCATGCCATGACGTCACAGTCGACGCCAAGCGGTTCCAACATTTCCGGGCGGAAGATGCCGGAGTTGCCAATCTCGACCAGTTCGCCGGTGGTCGGATGCGTCCCGAACAGCTCGAAGGAGGGTTCGGTGTAGGGGTTGTAGTGGGGTTTGAACTCGATATCCGTGATGCCGAACTGGGCGTAAAACTCCTCGAAGGTGCCCATCAGGTCCCGCACCGAGAGGTCTTCGGCCATCACCCAGCCTTCGATCTGGAAAAACTCGAGGAGGTGGGTCGGGTCGAGCGTGTCGTTCCGGTACACTTTCTCGACGCTGAAATACCGCTGTGGGGGCTCTAGCTCACCGATCTCGTGTCCGGAGAGGTAACGAGCTGAAAGGGAGGTGGTGTGGCCCCGGAGGGCAATCGCACGGGCGAACTCCTCGCTCCACGGCGAGCGGTAGCCTTCACCGTCCTCGCCGACACCCTCGCGGTGGGCGCGCTCGACACGTTCGACGAGGTCAGCAGGGAGGTCGTCGATATGGGTCGGGTTCTCGAGGGCAAACCGGTCCCAGTGCGTTCGCGCTGGGTGGTCCTGTGGCATGAACAGGCAGTCGTTGATCCAAAAGTCCGCGTCGGCGTGGGGGCCATCCATCTCCTGAAAGCCCATGCCGACGAGGGTGTCTTTGACCCGCTCTGCAGTCTGGCGGAGGATATGGACCCGACCACCCTCGCGGCGTTCAGCGTCGGCGTCGACGTTGTACTCAGCGAACTCGACGTCACGCCACTCGCCGCTGGTCAGCAGTTCCGGGGTAAGTTGGCCCACCGTCTCAGCGGTCTCGATGCCACCCATCACAGCGGTGACGCCATCCTCAGTGAGCGTCACCGTCCGCACAGTCCGCTCTGAGCGTTCGAGCAGGCCCCGGCGCTCGAGGCTCTCGAGGATGTCCGTCTCGAGGTCCGCAGCCGAGTCCTCGACGAGTGCCGCAAGCGCCGTCGCTTCTCCGTCGCTGTCGGGGTCGGCGTCGGGATCGGCCGTGATCTCACCGCTGTCGATTATACCGTAGCCCTTGCGCGCATAGTTTGAAAGGGCGATATCGACTTCAGGGCCCTCGAGGCCCGAGGCGCCGATTACCTGTCCCATCGAGACGCCCTCGGTGTCGGCTCCGGCCTCGAGGGCGGCTCGATAGAGGCGAACTTCGGGCAGTTCGTCGGTGACGTACGTCTCGCCTTCAGCGGTAACTGAGAGCGTTTGTTCGACGCGCTCGGTGACGGCGACCAGCCCGTTTGCTTCGAGTTCGAAGGCCGCACCGGTGACGGTCTCCGGGGGATGGTCAGTCGCGTCAGCGAGGGCATCGATCGATGCCGGCTCGTCTGCGCTCGCGGTCTGGATAACCGCGGCCTGTGCCTGTGGCAACTTCATTTGCTTGTTCATATGGCTGTGGGTCGGTTAGTTATCGGTTCCGACTCGAGTCGGCCCTCGAGTTGTCACTGGGTCGGCTACCGACCCGCCGTTGCCGTCGGCTCGCAATGGCTCCCGTGGGCCGGTGGTGAATATCGCTCTGTCATGGTACGAAACCGCATGACATGGTAACGAGAGAGGCTGTCTGTTTATATATCGTAGGACCTAAAATTCGGGTATGGTAAGCGACAACGGAATCTCCCGCCGCACCGCACTGAAACTCGCCGGCGCTGGCGCGTCAACGGCGCTCATCGCCGGTTGTACGAGCGACGATGACGGTGGCGAGGTCGACCCCGAGGCCTGGGAAGGCGTCACCGAAATTTATCTCGAGGGAGAGACCCAAAACTGGATCGGCGTCGAACCCGAGGCCATCGCCGGCCAAGCAAACCCGACACTCGTGCTGACCGAAGGCGAGGAGTACGAGGTTACGTGGGAGAACACCGACGGCCAAATCCACAACATCGAGTTCCGCGACAGCGGTGGCGACGCCCTCGAAGAAACGGAAAACATGGATGAACAGGGTGAGACCCAGACGCTCACGTTCGAAGCCACAAGCGAGATGGTCGAGTACGTCTGTGGACCACACGAGACGACGATGGTCGGCGGCGTCGAAATTCAGTAAGCGCAACCGACGTTTGTAGACCGCTTTTTCAACTCGACACGTAACGAGACAGCCTCAAGCAACGGGGAAGACTGCGTTCGATACTCGTGAGTCGTTTAATGCGGTATCAAAAGTACCATACCGTCTCGAGACTCAGTGGGCCTTACTTAGGCGATTTCCGTGAGCAAAAAACAAGAGTACAAAGACGACTATCCCGACAAAACGCTGTATCTCCCTGGTCCGACAGAGGTTCGAGAGGATGTCATCGAGGCGATGGCCCAACCGATGTTCGGCCATCGAATGGACCGGATGACCGACCTCTATACGACCATCGTCGAGGACACAAAGGAGTTCCTCGACACCGACAACGACGTCATCATCCTCAGCGCCTCAGGCACCGAGTTCTGGGAGGCCACCACCCTGAATCTCGTCGAGGATGACATGCTCTGTCTGACCTGTGGCAGTTTCAGCGAGCGCCAGGCCAACGTCGCCGAACGACTCGGCAAAAACGTCGACCGCATCGAGTACGAGTGGGGCGAAGCCGTCAAACCCGAGGACGTTCGGGCCGCCCTCGAGGAACAATCCTACGATGTCGTCGGCGCAGTGATGAACGAAACCTCGACGGGCGTGCGCAACCCAATCGAGGAGATTGGCGACGTTGTCGGCGAGTACCCGGACACCTACTTCGTCGTCGACGCCATCTCCTGTCTTGGCGGCGACTACATCGATATCGAGCAGCACAACATCGACGCCATCTTCACCTCAACCCAGAAGGCCTTCGCCATGCCCCCGGGGCTGTCGGTTTGTACCGTCAGCGACGCTGCCTACGAGCGCGAACTCGAGAAAGGCTCGGCCTCGTGGTACGGCGGCTTCCAACGAAATCTGGACTACTACGACCGGAAAGGCCAGACGCATTCGACGCCCGCAATCCCGCTCATGCTGGCCTACCGCAAACAGATGAAACACATGCTCGAGGAAACCCACGAGGCCCGTGACGCCCGTCATCAAGAGATGGCCGAGTACACCCGCGAGTGGGCTCGCGAGCACTTCGGACTCTTCCCCGAGGAGGGCTATGAGTCACAGACGGTCACCTGCGTCGAGAACACCCAAGGGATCGACGTTAGCGCGACCATCGACGCCGTCTCCGAGGAGTACGATATGGTCTTTTCGAACGGCTACGGCTCCCAACTGGGCGAAAAGACGTTCCGCATCGGTCACATGGGCGAACACGACCTCGAGAGCATCAAGGCGCTTACCGATGCGATCGAAGACGTTGCTGATCTGTAGCCGACGTTGAACGGTTTCAGTCCTCGTGAGCACGATTCGGGTGCACCAAAAACTCGCTAGTGAATGTGGCCTTCTCGGCGCAGTTGGTCGGCGTCGGCTTTCTCATAGCGCCAGGTAATATCGGCCTTTTCATCCTGCCAGTCCCATGGGGAGATGAGCACGACATCGTCCTCGCGGATCCAGATGCGCTTTTGCATCTTTCCGGGGATCCGTGCGGTTCGTTCTTCGCCATCTGCACACTGGACGGTAACGCGGTTTGCACCGAGCATATTCGTGACGGTTGCGAATAGCTCCCCTTCATCCTCATCAGGCATGCGGAGATTCTTTCGCCCGCCGCCGTTGTCGCTCATAGCTGTAAAATGGGGCGGGAGGCGTTTAATCTTTTATCGATTTCCTCGACAGGATACCAGCGTTTATCACTATCGACCAACCAACTCGGCGTATGCTTCGGAAACTCGGCCCGCTTGGAATCGGTGGGGTGCTCCTCCTCGTCGTCGGCGTCGCCCTGGTCGCTCAGGCCGATCTCCAGATCGCTGCCGGAATCGCGCTCGTCCTCGGCGGTCTTGGACTTATCGTTCGCTCGCTGGTTAGTGGTGTCCTCCGAACGTTCGGGCTCGGATGACTCAGTTTGACGCCTCGTTGTTTCCCGCTCGGTGTTCACTAATCAACTGATCGACCATCTCCTCGCGTTCTGTGCGTTCGCGCTCGAGTGCGCGTTCCTCGAAATCCTCGATCACGGACTCGACATCACCTTCGCGGGCAACGGCTAGCTCGTCGATCTCCTGCCATCGGACCTCATCGGCGGGCCCGAAGGGAATCTCGGCCTCATAGAGGATCGTTTCGGCGACATCCGAGAGGCCGCCGTCTTTGAGGACGGCTCGTGGCTCGAACTCGACTAAGAGTTCGGCCGTCGACTGACCAGCACCGCTTGCATCCCGCAGATAGACCACGTCACCGGTTGCAATACCGTAGGCGTCGTTTGCCGCTTGAATCGCATCCCGCGTGAACTTCTCGATTACCTTAACGGCGACCAGCCCCTCTTTCATCGCTGAAACGTCACTGAAATTCGAGTGATCGAGTTTCCACAACTCTTTGAGCCGGTCGACTTTCGCCTCGAGCGTTTCTACCTCCTCGCGAGCAGCCTCGCGTTCGCGTTCGGCCTGTTCGACCTTTCGCTGTAAGCGGGTCACCTCCCGTTGTTTCCGTACCTCCTGGCGCTCTTTTCGACGGGTCGCTGAAAGTTTGGCTTCGAGGTCCTCGATTTGGGCGTCCCGGTGCTTGAGTGTGGACTCGAGTTCGTCGGTGTGTGACTGGAGACGCTCGACTTGCCGTTCGAGGTCGCGGATGCGTTTTTCTTCGGCGGTCAGCTCTCGAGGCCGGTGGGTCGTGTCGGGTTCTTCAGGCTCGTCTGCTGCCTCGTACTCCCGGATGACGGATTCAACGGTTTCCTCGCCGGCAACGACGCGGGCGGTGACGGCCTCGCGGTCGAGACCCGGGGGTACCTTGCGGGCAATGCGCTCGAACTGGTCTTTGTGATCATCAAACGCAAAGAGGGCGGCCGCGAGCGCATCACGCTGGTGGTCGTCGTCGTAGGCAACCGCCCGGGTGCGGTGTTGTTTCTCGTCGATTGGAATGTTGCGTTGGGGTGTCCAGCCAGCGGCGTCGAAGCTCCGGCGGAATTTTTCGACGGTTTCGGGAATCGGCGTCACGTCCGCAGCGACGATAACGGGCCGACCACGCTCGATAATCCACTCGATGACGTCCGCCCGGTCGCTCAGCCGCGAACTCCAGACATCGAGTACCTTGCCGTCGAGGCTGACGATCGAGACAGCCGTCGTCGTGCCGGGGTCGATGCCGACGAGGACGTGGTCACGGCGCTTGACGAGGGGCTTGAACTCGATTCCGTCTCGGCGGAGACGCTCGATTTCGATCCGGACATCGCCCGAGCGCTCCCTGGAGACCGGAATCTCGGTGGGTTGGGCCTCGACGGTGAAGACGGCGTTTGCATAGCCGCCGTAACTCTCCCGAACGTCTTTTTTGTACTCGAGGGCCGCTTCCTCGAGTTCGGCTTCGACCTCGCGAGCGCGGCGTTTGACCGAGCCGTGGATGCGGCGGGTGTAGCGGTCGGCGCTCCAGCCGCCTTTGCCCGTCGAGCGCCCGCGGGCGACTTTCACCTCTGTCGTGTCGGTAAAGGCAGAGACCTCCTGCCCGACGTTGTGGGCGGCCAGTCGGGCGGCGGCTTCGGCCTCTTTCATCGGTTGTTTGCCGTAGGGGATGCCGTGACGGTTGGCCACTCTGGAGAGTGACTCGGGTTGTTCGGCACCGGTCACCTGCACGAGTTTCGTCTCCGGCGGGAGCGAACCCAAAAAGTGAACGAGCTCGTCTTTGTCGGCGGCGAGTTCGTACATGTTGTCGGTCGCGACGATGCCCGGCTTGCGGTCGGCGATCAGCCGCCGGAGTTTGCGATAGGAGACCACATCGCGGGCGATGGCCTCACCATCGTATCTCACAAGCGCGTAGGAGGGAGCATCACCACGAACGTCGCCACTCTGGATATCGACGCCAAAGACAACCGTCTCGAGCGCACTCGTACGCGTGCTCACAGCAAGCGCTAGGGGATAATCGGATATAAATCCGACGCGCAACGGCGGTGGCTAGGACGCCTCATCCGCCAGAAAGTCGAGTACCAGCGAATTGACCGGGGCTGGCGCTTCTATGAAACACAGATGCGAGCCGCCCTCGAGCAACTCGAGTCGGCTGTTTGGAAGCCGTTGGTGGAGTAGTTCCCCGTTTGCTGCGGGGACCACGCGGTCGTCGGTGCCGTGAATGACGAGCGTTGGCTGGCGAATCTGCCCGAGTTGGTCGGCGATATCAAACCCTCCGCCGGCAGCGGCTTGGGCGATTCGAGCCACGTCTGAGGCATCCTGCTCGAGTCGCCATTCGATGAGTTGGTCTAGCAGATGTGGGTTCCGGTTGGTAAAGCGCTCGTTGAACGCCGGCCGCATCCGGTGTCTGAGCATCTCTCGCCGGTTTGCACCCTTTGGCACGTCAAAAATCGTCTCGAGTGTTTCCTCGGGGATTGGTTCAGCGAGGTCGCCGCCAGGAGTCGTCCCCAGCAGCGTTAGCGTATTCGCTCGTTGATAGGTGAGGGCATACTGCATCGCGATCATCCCACCCATGCTCGCGCCGACGAGGTGGACGTTCCGGACGCCCGCGTCGGCGAGGACGGCCTCGAGGTCGGCGGCCATCGCCTCGATCGTGTAGCCAAAGAGCTTCGCCACGACGGGGCGACGGAGTTTGCCGGGGAGTTTTCGGACGGGGCCGGGAATGCCGGGGGTGTCCGAACGGCCGGTGCCGCGGTTGTCGGGCAGGAGCACCTGATACTCCTCGGCGACGGTGTCGCGTTGCCACCGCCACATCCACTTGCCGTAGCCAAGTCCTTGGAGAAAGACGACCGGTTCGCCGTCGCCTGCCTCCCGGTAATGAATCGAGACGCCGTCGTTGGTCGCCTGCGCCATACGCTCTCTGAGGTGACCGGGGCTCTTGAAATCGAGGATTACTCGTGGTAGTTGAGAGTGGCACGCCGACCGTCGGGCTTAACCTCCCGGCCTCGAATAGAAAAGTCAATGCAGCGACTGCACGCTCGGTATCCGTTTCTCGAGGCCGCTCGCGAGAGCGTCGCCACCGAGGCGGTCGATCTCGGAACGATCGTCGAACAGGATCGGGCGGTCGTTGACCGTGCTCGTGGCCGCGTCCTCGCCGCCTTGGAGTCCGGTGAGATTGGCGACCCTGTCCGCGAGCCGCGCACGGAGTTGCTCTCCTATCCGGTCGCCCGCGTGCTTGTTTCACTCGTCGACGAACGCGTCTGTACGCGAAAGTACGCCCGGGCGGAAGCCGACCACGCCGCCAGCCAGTTTCGGGCCGACTTCGAGGACACCGTCGAGCTCAAAAGCGCGAGTAACACCGGCCTCAAACTCCAGACGCTGCTTGCGGAGTTCGACCTCCAGTCGACGGTCCGCCAGACAGGCGAGGGGTATGACGTCGACGTCGGCACCTATCTCCAACTCGCCTCGGATCTCTGGGGTGATGAGTGGCGGCTGGTAAACCGCCCACTTGCAGCGGGTGTGGTCCCCGTTTCGGAATCCGAGCTGCTCATCTTGCTCGAGGAAGCTGTCAGAGACCGCGTCGAAGATGGCCTCCCCTTTGATGTGCCCGACGCAATCGGGGACGCACTTGAGGCCGACGTTGCCGAGATACGGGAGGTACTCGCCGAACTCGAATTGACCCGCGAGATCGATACGGTGGTGCCGGACCTCTTTCCGCCGTGTATGAAGGCGCTGCTGGATGATATCCAGAAAGGTGAGCATCTGCCCCACCATTCGCGGTTTGCGATCACCTCGTTTCTGACGAGTATTGGAATGAGTACCGACGAAATCGTCGACCTCTATCGAGTCAATTCGGCGTTTGGCGAGGAGATGACCCGCTATCAGACCGACCACATCCGTGGCGATAGCTCCCCAACGGAGTACTCTGCGCCCTCATGTGCGACGATGCAGTCCTATGGTGACTGTGTGAACAAAGACGACCTCTGTGAGCGGATCGCCCACCCGATGGCCTACTACGAAAATCGGCTGGACGATGCCGACGAAGACGACCTCGAGGATTGGCGGGAGTCTGTCGCAGAAAGCGACTGAGCGTTCCCGAGTTTGTGCTCCTCGGCAGGTTTCGGTCTCTCACGAGTCGATACATGAGAGGAAGGGCTCGAGTGATCGACGCTACTGTGACAACCTGTTTTTTCCGCACCGATTCGATAAGCAACCGACTTTCTGTTACGAAAAGCCAGGGGGGCACTTCGAGAAATGTTCCTTTGTGCTTCCTAACACTAGCGAACAGATGTAACCAAATATAGTTTCTCAAACCCGAACTTTTGGGCAAAGGTAATTACGGTGGATTCGCTATCTGCAGATACGACCAGCGGACGCCAAACCAACCTTACTCAACCTATGCCACCGACCACAAACGAACGCCAACAGCCCCCACCCTCACGGACGGGAACAACCAGTCGAACAGCCGATCTCAAGGAGACGCGCCAGCCCGACGAACGTGACCGGAACGCATGCCCGGAGTGTGATGGGACCCTCCGGAAACAGGACGGCGGGACCTATTGTGTCGACTGTGGGCTCGTCATCGACGAAGACCGGATCGACCACGGCCCCGAATGGCGGGCGTTTACCACCGCCGAACGCAACGAGAAATCCCGCGTCGGCGCGCCGACGACCGAAATGCTCCACGACCGTGGGCTCTCGACGACGATTGACTGGCGAAACAGAGACGCCTACGGCGTCTCCCTCTCTGCAGAACGGCGCAAACAGTTCCAGCGGCTCCGCATCTGGGACAAGCGGTACCGAACCCGCAACTCGAGTGAGCGAAATCTCAAACACGCCTTGGGCGAAATCGACCGGATGAGTTCCGCACTCGGCGTTCCGGACTCCGTCGCCGAAACGGCGAGTGTAATCTACCGGCGCGCCCTCGATGAGGATTTGCTGCCCGGTCGCTCAATCGAAGGGATGGCAACTGCCTCGCTGTACGCCTCCATTCGCCAAGCAGGCGTCCCCCGCTCGGCGACCGAACTCGCCACCGTCAGCCGGATCGACTATCTCGAGGCCACCCGCTCCTACCGGTATCTCATCCGCGAACTCGAGTTGCCGATGGCTCCGCCGGACCCCCTCGAGTATATCCCACGATACGCCTCGCAGCTCTCGATTTCAAACGAGACCGAGCGACAGGCTCATGACCTTCTCAAAGCGGGAGTCGAGGCAAGCGTACACAGCGGCAAAAACCCAACCGGGCTTGCGGCGGCCGCAATCTACGCCGGGGCCCAACTCACCGGGGAGAAACTCACCCAAGACGATGTCTCAGAGGCAGCGGATGTCAGCAAGGTGACGATCCGAAACCGGTATCGAGAACTGCTCGAACTCGCGGTCGCTGGTGAGTAACTGCTGTTTTCCAGGAACACTCGAGTGTGTGGCGTTCGCGCCGTCTATGCGGCGTTTTCGGCGTCGATCTCATCCTCGAGGCCGTCTTCGGGTTCGTTCAGGGCAAACGCAAGCCCGACACCAACTGCAGTGAGCAGCAGAATAAAGCCGATAATTGCAGCGACGAGCACCTCACCCCCCTCCGCTGAGAGCCCGTTTTCCATACCGTAACTGAGGCCGATCCAGTACATCGTACCGAGCATGAAGATGACTGAAGAGACCGCGACGATGATTTCGATAAGTCGGTCTCGCTCGAGAGGCATGCCACGGAGTTTCCCGGGTGAAGACAAAAACGCTTCGAAGCCCTCGAGCGGGCGGTCACCGCATCTGGACCACCGGAGTACGCAGGCGAGGTCGTTAGGCTCACTGGGTCCCTACTCAATGTATGCCAACGACGCACCCCAAACACACAGCCGCGTCAGCGATACCCCCTGAACAGGTGGCAGACAACCCACTCGAGCCGCGCTCGCGGCGCGCACGAACCGAACCGATGGCCGTCATCGGCCTCGGCGATGGCTACTACGAAGTCACCACCGCCGGCGGAACCACCTACCTCGTCGACCTCGAGGACGGCCGCTGTAGCTGTCCGGACCACGGCTTCCGCGGCGTTCGGTGTAAACATCTTCGTCGGGTCGCCCTCGAGGTGGCACGCGGTCAGAGCCCCCCGCCGGAGAAGGTGGCGGTGGCCTGTTTCGACTGTGGTGAGCGTGTCTTCGTCGACGAGGCGGCAAGCGGTCCGTTCTACTGTGAGCGACACCGTCTCGCCGCTGGTGACCGAGTGGTCGACCGTGAGACTGGCGACCGGTTGGTCGTTGTTGCCGTCTCGGATCTCCGTTCGGATGCGGTCCAGATCGGCGAGGCCGACTGTTCGGTCGCCGAGTATGCAACAAACGAGAACTACCAGCCTGACGAGCCGGTCGTCGGGGCGATCTTCCCGCACGCGACGGTTGCGACAAATGGCGTGATTCCCGAGCGGCTCAAAGTGTATGTCTATCCGCGAACGCGGTTGCAGAAAGCGGCCGCCGACTAGGGCCACCTGTTAGTGGTTCGAGAAACGCATCTCGAGCAGCATGTTTCAGTCCCCAGTCCTCACTCCCTCACGAACTCACGCCCCAAACAGCCCATCCTCCCGTCGCCGCACTCGCATCTCCATTCCATCCTCGGGATGGGCCGTCAGCGACCCACGCAGCGTCAACGGTCTCCCATCGACCCGCTCGAGTCGATAGCGCTGGGCGACGATCGAGGCAATGATCGGAGCCTCGAGCATGGTGAACCCTTTGCCGATACAGCTTCGCGGGCCGGCTCCGAAGGGGAAGTAGGTGTACGTTGGATGATCCGGCTCGAGCCAGCGGTCGGGATCGAACTGGGTTGGATTCTCGAAGTAGCGGGGGTTGCGGTGGCTTGCCCATTGGGACAGGAGGATCAGTGACTCCTCGGGGACGTGATAACCCGACAGTTCGACATCGGTCTCGGCCTGGCGGAACATGGCGTACACCGGCGGGTACAGCCGCATCGACTCGTTGAAGACATTTTTGAGCGTCTCTAACTCCCGAACCGACTCGGCCGTTGGCTGCCCATCGCCAAGCACGTCATCCACTTCTTGGTGGACTCGTTTCTCAACATCCGGATGGTCTGCGAGTAAGGCCCACGTATAGGTCAACACCAGCGCCGTCGTGTCGTGGCCGGCGAGCAACATCGTCAGCAGTTCGTCACGGATCGCTTTCTCATCGACGCCACCGGCTTGCTGGACTCGCAGGAGGATGCCAAGCAGGTCCATCTCGTCATCTTCGACACCCTCCGATTTCCGCCGTTCGACTAACTCATCGACGATGGCCTCGAGTTCCGCAACCGAGCCCTGAAACCGTCGGTTCTCTGCCGTCGGCAACCATTGGGGCGTCACCACCCGTCGAGGGTTCGGCTCGAACCGCTTGCCGATTGGTTCGAGCAAGCCGGCAACCCGTCGGGCCGTACTGGGGGCGAGTTCGAGGCCGAACATTGCATCGACGATGATCTCGAGGGTGGTGCGGGCCATCTCCCACTCGATGTTTCGTTGGTCGCCGTCTTCCCATCGGTCGACCATGGCGAGTGCCTTTTCGGTCATCATCGGGGCGAGGCTCGCAATCCGGCCGGGGGCAAAGGCCGGAGCAGCCATCGTCCGACGTTCTCGCCAGAGGTCGCCCTCGCTCAACAGCAGTCCTTCACCTAACAGTTCTCCGAGTGCATCGGCCTGAAAGTCGGGTTTCGAGAAGTCTGCCTCCTGGCTGACCAGTACCCGTTCGATCTCACTCGGATCGGTGAGCAGGATCGTCTGATTTGGCCCGAGGTCGAACGCGGCGATTTCGCCGTAGGCATCGCGCAACTGGGTGACGAACTCGAAGGGATCGCGGGCATAGCGGGGGAGGACGCCGACGACCGGCGCGCCGGTTGGCCCCGGTGGATCGGTGTGGACGCTCATAGGGAAAAGTTGGTTTCGAGCCCTAAGAGCGTTCGGCCGACGCTGTTGGGGTCGTCGATACGAGACAGCAATCGCCACTTCGAACTATATTTCCAACACAATGGATATATGCGCTTAGCGCGTACGTAACCCATGCCTTCGAACGCCGACCGAGACCCACCAGAAGCGTCGATGACCCGTGGCGAGCGGGTGCGTGCGGCCGCACGGACGCTCCAAACACCACAGACCGCCTCGTGGGTCGCAGACGAAACGGACGTTTCAGTGAAGACGGCACAGAAGTACCTCGAGCAACTCGTCGAGGACAACGTCCTCCGGGCACTCGAGACCGGCGACCAGAGACAGTACTGTGTCGACCAGTTGATGGCAACCTATCGTGAGATTGCGACGCTCCAGCGTGAACATGACCGCGAGGAACTCACTGCCGCACTCGAGTCGATGAGAGAGAAAATTGCGGCCTGGAAAACGTCGTACGACGTCGAAACGCCAGGGGAACTCAGAGCCAGTCTTGGATGTGTCCCAGACTCAACGGAGCAACAAAGACGGCGTGAGGCCGCACGCGAGTGGGAGCACATAGCGGACCGAATTCCGGTGGTCCAAGCGGCACTCACCGAATACGAGTGGGCGACTCAGTGCGACAGGGTATCCGTCTAAACTGATGGCGATTCCAGAAACGACCGATCAATCGGTCTACCAAGGACGCAAAGACGTGTTGAACCGGCACCCTGCGGTCACGTCCGTCACGTACCAGCCTGATAGCATTGTCAAGCAGTTCCTGCAAGCAACGATTGACCCACACCGAATCTACCCGTCAACAGGCCCAGCGGAGCCGACACTCGATGTCGAATGGCGATTTCTCGAGGACGAATCGTACTATCGAATCCACTACGTCGATCCAAACACCGGATTCAACTGTGGCTGGCATCGGGATCACGATCATCCCGATCTCGGGCCTGTGCATTTCCAGTTCGACCACCCAACCGATGGTCGGGAGTACGAGCGCGCTCAGTTTTCGAATACAGTTCCGACTGAAATTTGCTGGCAGGCGCTCGACCGACTGCTTGAAGAACCCACGCTTAGCAGCGAGTGAGCCCAGCGCCCTCGATAACCCTGCCAACCGAAACGACGACTCACTCGAGTAGCTCCGCTGCTTCCTCAACGTCCATAATCCCCTGTTCGACGGCGTTTAGGACGCGAACGATTTCGGGGTCTGGGCCCGTTTTTGTGGTGGCGGCCTCCTCGAGGGTGACCTTTTTTGATTCGCCGACGAACTCGGGAAAGTCGATGCCGTCGGCGATCGCAGTCTCCTTTTTCACGCGGTAGTTGCCGCCGTCGGTGACGTAGAGGTCGCCCGGATGGAAAAAGTACCAGTCTTCGCGGTCGAATCGGACGCCGATGCGGGGTTTGGCACCGAAGTTCTGTGCGAAGTAGATGAGCGCTTCGACCTCCTCGCCGGTGAGATAGATTGGGTTACCGGCGCTCGATTTGGCTTCGATGGCGTAGAAGCTCTCGCCGTCGCCGGCGAGCACGTCGGGGAGTTCACGCTCGGTGGCCGCGCCGCTTGCAGGGGCACGCATGACGGCAAACCCGGCCTCGTCGAGGCGGTTGACCAGTTCGCGCTCGCGTCGGCCGCCTTTGGCCTGAGACATGTGGCTCACTCGCCGGCGGGAGGTAATAAACGAGGCGAAGGCGAGACGTAGGTAAGGCGAACGTGAGGTGACTATATCGGGATTGCCACAACGACGAACTCCACAATAGCTGGAACTGCCTCCATCTCCTCATCGCCCCATCTAAGTGCGATATACAGCAGGGCAAACTGGAAGGCGTTGATTGCCGCATGGGCTGCAATCGGCACAACTAAATTTTCGGTGCGAGCGTACAACGCCCCGAAGATAATCGAGCCACCGAAGACGACGACGAGTGAAACCGTGATCGCCTCGACCGGTGCAAACACCATCTCCGCAGTCAACGCATACGCTGGGAGGTGAATAACGGCAAAGATTGCACTCGCGATGAGGATTGACCCCGCTCGAGAGAAGGCGTCGTACAGCCGCTTTTGGATGACGTTCCGGAAGAGAAACTCCTCAGCCGGTGCGTTGAAAAAGAAGACGATGACGATCAACAGCAACACCATGTTCGGGTCGCCGCCGATGAACTCTATGATCTGATTCGGCGTCGAGGGTAACTCGAGGAGGAACACGACGATTTGGACGGCGACAATGAAGCCGATGCTGGCGACGATGCCGCCCAGAACGTAGCCCCAGCCCCGAAGCGTTGGCCACTCGAGGTCGACGTACGCCCAGCCGCGACCGGTGAAGGCGAGATAGGCCGCGCCTACGAGCGCCATGGCGACGAAGTTGAGCGCGAGGAGAGCAAACACAGCGGCGGCGGAGGCCTCAGCGGGAGCAAAGAGAACAGCCGTATCGAGCAAGGCCGCGGGCAACGGCAGAATCTGCTGGGCGATCATCGAGGAGATAGCGAGTCCAATACCGATGAGGACGGCGAGAAATTTCGAACTCGAGGTGTCGTCTGCCGGTTCGCCTGGGGCCTCCGGACCAGCGGGGTCGTCGGGTGGCTCATCGACCTTCTGGGACTGTTCCGGTTGGTGAGAGGGCGGCGTTTCCATACCTCGTGTTAGAACAGAAACCACTTGGATGTTCCTTTCACGCGCCAAATCGAGCGTGTTCGATTGGGGAGTTACGTTCCGTGGTCCCACGAGCCCATGTACTCGCGTTGAGTGTCGGTGAGGTCGTCGTAGGCAACGCCTTCGGCAGTGAGTTTGATATCGGCAATCTTCTTATCTAACTCGTCGGGTACGTCGTGGACGCCCGGTCCGTATGCCTCGGCGTTTTCGACCATCTCACGGGCACAGGCCGCCTGGACACCGAAACTCTGGTCCATCACTTCGACGGGATGGCCAAGGGCAATCGGTGCGGCGAGGTTCACGAGTCGGCCCTCCGCGATCACGTTCAGTCGGCGACCGTCCGCCAACTCATAGGCTTCGACACCGTCACGGGCCTCGTATCGGTCGACAGCAAGTTCATCGAGCGCCTCGAGGTCGATTTCGATATCGAAGTGACCGGCGTTCGCCAGCAGGACGCCGTCTTGCATGGCTTCGAAGTGCTCGCGGACGATGACATCTCGGTTGCCAGTCGTCGTAATGAACACGTCACCGATTTCGGCAGCTTCGGCCATCGGCAGCACGTCGTAGCCCTCCATGTGGGCCTCGAGTGCCCGACGAGGTTCGACTTCGGTGACGACGACGTTTGCGTTCTGGCCCGATGCTTTCCGGGCGACGCCCTTTCCACAGTAGCCAAAGCCGCCGACGACGACGGTTTTGCCGGCCCACGAGAGGTTCGTGGTCATCGCAATCGAAGCCAGTGCGGACTCGCCGGTGCCGTGGACGTTATCGAAGAGGCGTTTCATCGGCGTGTCGTTAACCGCAAAGACGGGATACTCGAGTGCGCCGTCTTCGTCCATCGCACGCAGTCGGTGGACGCCCGTCGTGGTCTCCTCACAGCCGCCGATAATGGAGTCGATCAGTTCGGGGTACTCTTCGTGGATGGCGGCAACGAGGTCCATCCCGTCGTCGACGGTGATCGTCGGCTCGAAGTGGATAACGGCCTCGATGGCGGCGTAGTACTCCTCGTCGTCGACGCCGCGTTTGGCGTAGCTCGTAATGTTTTCGTGGGCGTCGAGTGCAGCGGAGACATCGTCGTGAGTCGAAAGCGGGTTGCAACCGGTGACGGCCACCTCTGCGCCACCTGCTGCAAGCACTTCGACCAAAATTGCGGTCTTGGCCTCGACGTGCATCGCCATCCCGATGCGCTCGCCGGCAAATGGTTGGTCGGCGAGAAACTCCTCGCGAATCGCGTCCATAATCGGCATGTGCTGGGCAGCCCAGTCCATTTTCCGTTGGCCCTCCTGTTGGGCCGCCTCGAGATCCGATAGCTGCTCGCTAATCGGCGGATACGTGCTCATGTACGAAGAGAGGGAAAGCGACGTGAAAACGCTACCGAAGGGTTGGCGTGATGGGCCCGCTCGAGGGTTATTCACCGGGGCCGGCGTGGTCCGGTGGGCCGCCGGCGTTGTCGTTGCCGTTGCCGTTTTCGCTGGCGTTACCGGTTCCGTTGCCAGCATCGCTATCGTCATCCTCTGCATCAGACTCGCTCGAGGGACCGGCGTGTGCAGGTGGACCGCGGTCGTCGGTTTCGTTGTCCTCACCGGTTTCGGTCTCATCGCTCTGGTTACCTGGCCCGGCATGTGCAGGTGGGCCACGATCGTCAGTTTCGTTGTCGGCGCTCGGACCAGCATGTGCGGGAGCGTTTCCAGGATTGTTTTCGACAGCAAAAGAGGCGACAGCGGGCCCAATCTGACTTTCATTTGAATCGAGTGTCGAAACGAAGTGACTCATGCGCTCACCGAAGTTCGAAAACGAATCGCCAGCCTCGAGCGTGGCGGTCTCGCTCACAGTGGTGTTCTCGACGGTTACCTTGATGCCAACGGTGACCGTTTCGTTCGGGGTTGGCAGTTCGACGGTCCCGTTCTCGTCGGTTTCGTACTCGCCAATACCGCTGTAGCTCGCCTCGGTTTCGTTGGCGGCAGTATCGTCAGTCTGGTTGTCGTCAGTATCAGCCTCCGTGACGTTCACCGTTGCACCATCGACTGCCGTGTCGTTTGCAGTCACGGTGACACTCGGCGCACTTGTATCGACATCCACGGTTAGATCCGATTCTTCCTCGCTGGCGGCCACACCCAGTGGTACAAGGGCCGTACAAATCATCACGACTGCAAGGGTCACTGCGACTGCTCTACTCACTCTCATACCCCTGACTGTCAGGTAGTGGTGAATAAACCCACCCAGCAGTTCTGGCCGTTTGGATCGGTTGAAAATGACTCGAGAGATAGTTATACGGTTTACAAACGCTCCTCAGGTCGCCTTATCCCTCAGCGCGTTCGATCAGTGACGCCGCGTTCGTCCGTGCCCGCTCGAGGATTTCTTGTTCGTCGAGTGTCAGCACCTCCCGATTTTTCATCAGCACCTGCCCGTCACAGACGGTGTGGCGCACGTCGCTTGCGGCTGCCGCATACGCGAGGTGACTGATGAGGTCGTGAGCCGGCGTCAGATGTGGTTTCTCGAGGTCGATAACGGCGAGGTCGGCGGGAGCGCCAGCCTCGAGTCGCCCACTCTCGAGGCCGATTGCCGCAGCCGAGCCGCGGGTCATCATCTCGACGACGGCATCGGCGGACACCGCACTCGCGTCATCGGCGGCGAGTTTGCCGATCATGGCGGCGTCTCGTGCCTCATCGAGCATCGAGAGATCGTTGTTTGAGGCAGCGCCGTCGGTGCCAAGACCGACGGTGACGCCGGCGTCTAAAAGCTGTTGGATCGGTGCCATCCCGCTTGCGAGTTTCATATTCGAGGCCGGACAGTGAATGACGCTTGCGCCCGTTTCGGCGAGGAGGTCAATCTCGGTTGAATCGAGGTGGACACCGTGGGCCAGAAAGTCCTCGGGTTCGAGGAGGCCAAGGTCGGCGGCGTACTCGAGTGGGCGGACGCCGTGGTCCTCGACGATCGGTTCGACTTCGCCGACGGTCTCGTTTGCATGGAAGTGGACCGGCAGCCCCCGGTCACGGGCTTCGGGGACGAACTCCTCGTAGTACTCGGCGTCGACGGTCGTCAGCGAGTGGGGCATAAACGCCGTCGAGATGCGACCGTCGGCTGCGCCATCGTACTGTTCGGCGACTTCGAGGCCGGCGATGGCATCTTCACGGGCTGCCTCGTGGTCTTTGCCGACTGAGATGACGCCGTGTCCGAGGCGGGCTCGAATTCCGGCCTGTTCGACAACGGCTGCCGTTTCGCCGATCTCGAAGTACATATCGGCAATCGCCGTCGTTCCGCCTTTGATCGCCTCGAGAATGCCCAGCTCTGCACCGACGCGGATATCGGCCGGCTCGAGGGCGGCTTCGGTCGGCCAGATGTCCTCTTGGAGCCAGCGGTCGAGGGCTTTGTCGTCGGCGTAGCCCCGGAGCAAGGTCATTGCAATGTGGGTGTGGGCGTTGACGAAGCCGGGAGTAACAACCGCGTTGCTCGCATCGAGTTGGTCGTCTCCCTCGAGGTTCGGGCCGATCTCGAGAATCGTGCCGGCCGCTTGATCGATTAAGATGTCAGCCTGTTCGACGGTGTGATCCGGTCGGAGCACGTGCCCGTCAGTGATCGCCAGTGTACTCATTGGCTTGTCGTTTTTGCTCCGGAAGCCTGAGCGTGTCGGTTGTCCGTCAGTGCCTGCGCGGGATACAGTTTGTATCGTCGCGTTGTCACGCGCTTCTTGACACGTTTGCTCCGTGTGAAAGTGTAGGGGACTTAAGACGATGGGTGTGGTTGTCTCTGCAACTCTATGAACCAACTCGATACCTGTTTTGAGGCCATTGCTGATGCACAACGACGTCAAGTGTTGGTCCATATGCTACGACACAATCCCGAACACGACACGAAATCCTACGTTGGCGAGGAGTCTCCCTCAGAGAGCGACCTCGAGCGGTCGATGATCGAAATGAAACACGTTCATCTGCCGAAACTCGAGGCCTACGGTTTCATCGACTGGGACCGGGAAACCCACGAAGTCACGAAAGGGCCCAAGTTTGAGGAGATTCGGCCACTGATCGAACTCCTCGAGGAGCATCAGGAGGCGTTACCGGCTGGCTGGCGCTAACTGCCGTGTACAACGAGTCGCCCCATTTATCCCGAAGCTAACCAAACACTCTGTATGAGCGATCAGTCACTGGCAACTCGGTTCCGGACGTTCCTCACGGAGTATCCGCCGGCGACAGCACTTGTGGATTCATGGGCAGAACACCGCCGGTACGTCGCCTTTGCAACCGGCCTCTTTGCCGCCGGCATCGTCCTTGGGGCAATCTTGGCCTCGATGGGTTACAACTTACTCGAGTTAATCGCTGAGATCACCGGCGAGGAAGTCTTCCCGGATCCCGAAGAGACCGAAATCAACGCCCGGTTTTATATCCAGAACAACAGCGTTCCCTTTATTCTCTCTATTCTCGGCGCGATCACGCTTGGCGTCTTCACCGCCTGGATCATGGTGTTCAATGGCGTCATCGTCGGCAACGTCGTCGCCCCGATTGCTCCCGTTGCCGGCATCGATTTTGTCCTCGTTGCCCTGCTTCCACACGGAATATTCGAACTGCCAGCACTCTTTTTGGCCGCTGCCGTTGGCTTCCGTATCGTCTACCGATTTGCCGAACGGATTCTCGGGAAACGAGACGCGTTCATCACCTATCCCTACGTTTACCGGACGACGCTGTTTGCCCTCCTCGCATGGCTCATGCTTGCGGTTGCTGCGGTTATCGAAGCCCATGTAACCCCCGCACTTATTGAACTCCTCTTTAGTGAGCGACTCGAGGGACTTGAGACAGCTCCTGAACCCTAACTGCTCGGGTTGTCGGTTGTTTCGGTCGGCACTCGAATCGTCAACTGGCTTCCCCCCCTGGGGAGGTGATGAGAGGGTGACAGACCCACCTAACGCAGTGAGACCCCAATTGATAATCCAGAGGCCAAGCCCACTGGCGTGAAGTAACGGCGTTTCAGTGCCAATCTGGATAACCTCCCACTCCTCGTTCGGGATTCCGGGGCCATCGTCGAGGATGTCGATTCTGAGTTCGTTCGCTTCGGGCGGTCGAGAGACGGTAATCTCGACGGTGGGATCCGGTCGGTCATTGTGAATCAGTGCGTTCTCAATGGCTTCCTCTATGGCCAACCCGAACAGTTCACCGTTAGTGACAGTGCCGATTTCAGCCGCTCCATCAGCGACCGTGAGCGTGATGGTGGCAGCCTCATACTGCTCACGGAAGCGCCCAACCAGATTGTGTAGCTCCGAAACCTCCCACCGGTGAGCGCTGTCACGATGCTCAACGAGATTACGAATCGCCGTCGCCTGCTCGCTTAAGTCCTCCATTGCACCTGCTCGCTCGCGGATGAGCGCCGCCGTTGCTTGCTGGTCTGGGTCCTCGAGTTGGTCGGCGAGCATTGCAGCATATCCCTCGATAATATTGATCGACGAACGGAGGTTATGACGCAGGACACGATTGAGCACGTCGACAACCTGTTCGGTGAGCTGTTGGGTAGAAATATCGTATTCGATTGCAGCGAACTGTGTGATCGTGCCATGGTCATCGGTGATCGGGATAATCTTCTGTCGTACCCGGTATCGCTCGCCGTGTTTCGTCTTGTTTGTCAGCTCTGACTCCCAGACCTCGCCGGCAGTAATTGTCTCCCACAGTTGCTCATAGAACGCTGCATCCTGCTGCTCGGATTTGAGGATTCGGGGGTTCGCCCCTATTGCCTCCTCAGCAGTGTATCCCGTCAGGCGCTCAAACGCCGGATTGACGTACTCGATCGTTCCCGCTCGATCAGTGACGAACATCGCCTGTTCGGCAGCATCGGCCTTCTGTTTGAACAGTACTTTCTCGTGTTCGAATACTTTCTTATCCGAAACGTCCTCCTGAAATCCGAGATAGTGCGTGACCACTCCAACACTGTTTGTAATGGGTGAGAGCGAGACACGATTCCAAAACATCGAGCCATCTTTGCGGTAGTTTCGCAACTCGACGGTCACCGACTCTCCTGCGTCAATCGCCTCACGCATCCGTGTGACTGGCTCGGGACGCGTCCGTTCGCCCTGTAAAAACCGACAGTTCTGCCCGAGAGTGTCCTCTCGCTGATACCCCGTTGTCTCGACAAACCGGTCGTTGACGTAAATCAGCGGCGCATCGTCCGCACTCATATCCGCAATCGTCACACCAATTGGCGCGTTCTCGAGGGCCTCGTCTCGCAGCTCTGTCTGTAATTCCGTCCCGTGAACGCCAACGAACGTCGTCTGGAGAGCGTGTTGGCCTTCCCACTGAACGGGCGAACTTATCGCAATCGCTTGCCCGTACTCACTGTCCTCGAGTTTGACGGCCATCGCTAGGACGTCGGCATCACCGACCTCGAGCCGGCGTAACTGCTCGCGCAGCTGGTCGCGGCTGCTGGCTGCAATCACGTCTGTTACCGACCGATCGAGTAACTGCCGTCGTGACCGGCCAAGAAGAGCAAGCGCTGGCTCACTCGCATAGACGGTTTCGTCGTGTCTGTGGACGACAACCGCGGTCGTAGCCCGAGTGATTGCCATATTGTACGGTATGTGGACGCAGGTGCTATGGCTCTACTGGTTATCACATTATAACAAATCTGATATGCCGTGGTGCCCTCGGGTCAGTATGGCCGCCCCTGAGACGCTCGTCGCTGGCGCGATGGATGCCCTCGAGTCAGCGGTCGCTATCCTCGACGAGCACGGAGTAATCGCCTACACGAACATGGCGTGGCAACAGTTTGCGATCGACGGCGGCTTTCCGGGTGACCCGGCGATGGTTGGTGTCGATTATCTCGAGGCCTGTGAGGCCAGTCGCGATAACGACGAGTACGTCAAGCAGGCATGGGACGGAATCAACGCCCTCCTCTCCGGTGAAACAAATCGCTTTCAGATGGAGTACCCCTGCCCGACCGCCGGCGACCCCGAACTGTGGTTCCTGCTCTGGGCGACGACATTTACCCACGACGGAGCACGATATGTCCTCATCGAACACCTCAATATCGCCGACCGCAATAAGATCGAACAGGCAACTCTCGAGCGCAACAAACGACTTTCGACCGTCTCGAGTGTGCTCTCACACGACCTTCGCAACCCAATGTCCGTCGCGTTGGGCTACGCTGAGTTACTCGAAGACAATCCCGATGACGCGGCTCTCGAGCATATCGTCGCCTCCCTCAACCGGATGGATCTGATCATCGACGACGCCGTGACGCTCTCGAGACAGCAACTCGATGAGACCGAGGCCGTCTCCCTCTGTGACGTCGTTGAGACCACTTGGGGGCTGATCGAGACGAGCGATGCAACCCTTCGCTGTCACGAGGACCTCACGTTCGAAGCCGACCGAAGTATCCTCGAGAGCGTGTTCCAAAACCTGTTCAGCAACGCAATCGAACACGGCGGCGCGGACGTCACCATCGGCGTCGGCCCCCTCGCTGAGGGTCGTGGGTTTTTTGTCGAAAATAACGGACCACCGATTCCGCCGGCACAGTACGACTTCATTTTTGAACCCGGCTACTCGACGAACGCCGTCGAAAGCAACAGCGGCCTCGGACTCGCGATTGTCGAAAACGCCGTCTCGATCCATGGCTGGGAGATCGATGTGACACTCGCGGAAAGCGGCGGCCCTCGATTTGAGATTCAGTTTCCCGATTCGCCTTTCTAACGAACGTCACCGAATCCACGCAAACGGTCGCAGCACAATCGGGATGTAATCCTCGTGTGGGTCGTAGGCCCCAAAGGCTAGACTATTGCTCATCACGCTCACGCTCGAACCGGCCATAGCAAGGCCGGCCAGCGCGGGATTGAGCAGGCCAAGTGAGGCAATCGGGATCAGCGTCGCATTATAAACAAACGCCCAAAAGAGGTTCTGGCGGACTTTCGAAATCGTCGCCTCGGCGATCCGAACGGCTTTGAGCACGTCGGCAGGATCATCCCGCATCAGGGTCACGTCGGCCGACTCGATGGCGACATCGGTGCCGGAACCGATGGCGACGCCGACGTGGGCAGCCGTCAGCGCCGGCGCATCGTTGACGCCATCGCCGACCATCATCACCCGCTCACCATCTGCCTGTACGGCCTCGACGTGATCGGCTTTATCCTCTGGAAAGACCTCCGCACGAACGTTCTCGGGGTCAATACCGACATCCTCGGCGACCGCTCGAGCGGTCCGCTCGTTGTCCCCGGTGAGCATCACGACCTCGATCCGACGCGCTCGAAGGGCGGCGACCGTCTCCCTCGCACTTTCACGAACCTCATCAGCGACGGCGAGGACGCCTGCGAGGCTGCCGTCGATAGCGACCAGAATCGCGGTTTTTCCCTCAGACTCGAGGTCGACGAGTGTCGCTTCGGCGGGGCTGGGATCGATTCCGGCATCAGCAAGCAGTTCCCGGCGGCCAACGAGAACGGTTCCGCGGTCGGTTTCAGCTCGAATGCCGTGGCCGGGGACGTTCTCGAACTCCGAGACCGAACCAAGTTCGATTGAGCGTTCGGTCGCCGCGTTCACGATTGCGGCTGCAATCGGGTGCTCGGAGCCGTATTCGACGGTTGCAGCAGCCCCAAGCAGGAACGCCTCCGCACTCTCTGCTGTCTCGTGGGCGAGCGTTCCGCCATCGGTCTCGAACCGGTCGGACTCGAGCGGGACGACATCAGTCACCGTCATCCGCCCATGGGTGAGCGTCCCCGTTTTGTCGAAGACGACGGTATCAATCCCCCGAACCTGCTCTAACACGTCACCGCCTTTGAACAGGACGCCGTTTGTTGCACTGAGCGTCGAGCCAACCATCGTCGCCGCCGGCGTCGCCAACCCCAGCGCACAGGGACAGGCGATGAGCAGCGCACTGGCGAGGACGACAACCGAAAACTCGAGGACGGGCACCCCGCCCAAGACGGGGCCACCGCCGACGGGCTCGAGCAGCGGAATCCATCCGCCGAGGGCAGCGGAGACAGTGTAGAGCGCCTCGGGGACGACAAACCAGAGAATCGCCCAGATAATCGCGTTGAGGATCACGGCGGGGACGAAGTAGGCGCTTACCCGGTCGACGACCCGCTGGATATCCGGCTGGCGCGATTGGGCTTCTTTCACCCGTTCGACGATCTGTTGGATCGCCGTCTCGGAGCCGACGCGAGTCGCCTCAACCAGCAAGACGCCGTTCTGGTTTACCGTCGTCCCGACGACATCGTCACCGTCGCCTTTCTCGACGGGCACTGACTCCCCCGTCAGCATCGACTCGTCGACGGCACTTTGTCCCTCGCGGACGACACCATCGGTCGGAATCTTCTCACCCGGGCGAACTTTCAGCAGGTCGCCAACTTGTACGTCCTCGAGTGGTACCTGCACCTCCTCGCCGTCGCGGACGACCGTCGCCTCGTCGGCTTCCATCTCGAGCAGTTCCCGGAGGGCGCTTCCGGCACGGGCTTTCGAGCGCACCTCGAGCCAGTTGCCCACGGTGATAAACCAGAGGATGAAGGCTACGGCTTCGAAGTAGAGGCCGCCGGTGAGAGCACCGGCGAGGACAGCGCTACTGTAGAGATAGCCCGCCGAGGTGCCGACGGCCACGAGCGTATCCATATTCGCTCGCCGGTTGTGTGAAAACGCTCGCCACGCGCCGAAAATAAACTCCTTGCCAAGCGTGGCCATCAGAATACTCGCAAGGAGGAACTCGAGGCCACCCGGCGGGTGCAGCGCCATCGGCACCGGCGAGGTAACCGGGAGGACAGCAAACAGCATGTCGACCATCATCGGCACGAACGGCAGCGTGAGCAGCCCGCCGCCGAGGACGAGCCGTCGCTGGCGCGTTAGTTCGTTTTCGATGGCTCGCTCACGGTGGCCATCTTCGTCCGCGTCATCCTCAGCCACTGGCTCGTAGCCAGCGTCCTCGATTACGCGGCGAACCTCAGTCAGGGAAATATCGGCGGGGTTGTACCGCACTCGAGCCTCATCGGCGGCGAAATTCACGTCGGCCTCGATCACGCCCGGCGCTTCCTCGAGGGTCGCCTCGACGGTTCCCGAACAGGTCGAACAGGACATTCCCAACACGGTGATCGATCGAGCCACCGACGCCGCTTCGTATCCCGCCTCCTCGAGTGTCTCATAGATGCCGGCCAGCGAGACGCGGTCGGGATCGTACTCGACAGTCCCCTCGTCGGTGGCGTAGTTCGCACTCGCCGCCGAGACGCCCGCCTGTGCCTCGAGTGCCTCCTCGACCGTTCCCGAACAGGTCGAACAAGACATCCCCGTAATCTCGAGGTGTGCATGTCGCTCGCTCATTGACGGTACTACGGGCTACCCGTTGAAGCCAATTGTGACTTCATTTCGAAAGTAATCACGCAGCCAAATTTTAGGTTCAAAAGCATATTCCGGTTTGGATCGATGAGACGACTGCCGTTTCGGCGACCGACAGCAAGAGGGTCGCCGTTATCGATGGCCACACTAGTCAAAAATGGTAAGAATCTCCGGTCAAAGGAGTCGTAACATATGCTGACTTCGAGCAACCGCGCTCTATCGATACTCCTCGCCATCGCCCTTATCGGCTCGCTGGCTGCGACCGGACCCGTCGCCGCCACATCATTCGATGCCGCCGACCTCGAGAACGAACTGTTCTGGGCCGGCCAACAGATCGAAATCACCGGCCTCGAGCCCGATTCGGTAGTCGAACTGCGAAGCGGTGACGACACTGACTCGACGTTTGACCGCGAGTACGTCACCGACGAGGACGGGAGCTTCGTCCTCGATACGACCGAAAAGACGACTGGCTCGTACTTCCTCAGAGGAGCCGGCTCGAGCGGAACCGACGCGATTTTTGAGATCATTGGGTCGGAGTCTGAGGATGACGATGAAACCAACAAGACCGACGAGCGGTACACCCTTACGGTCACTGTCGAAGACACCGACGAGGCGCCGATTTCGACGGCGAACGTCTCACTCAACGAAAGCGTCGAATCCGTCGACAAAAACGGGACGGTGACGACCGAACTCCAAAACGGCAGCTACACCGTCACCGCCGACGCTGCTGGCTACGAGAACGCAACCGACTCCGTCGACATCGACGGCGCAAACGAAAGCGTGACGCTGACGCTACAGGCGGAGGATGACAACGAGACGGATGATTCGGTTTCGGAGGCGGATGATACCAACGAAAGCGATGATTTACCGTCCGAGGCCGATGACGAGCATACCGAAACAGACGACTCGCCGCCCGAGACCGATGATAGAGACAACGAAACCGACGCCGACCCACCGGCCGACGACCAGCCCGGATTCGGTCTCCTCGCTGCTCTCCTCGCGCTCGTCGCGCTGACTACCCACCTTGTTCGCCGTCGGTAGCGACCGCCGGATGGAAAGACAAATCCCGCCCCGCCCCAAACAGCGGGTACATGCGAATCGCCGTCCCCAACAAGGGCCGCCTGCACGAGCCGACGATCGACCTCTTAGAGCGGGCGGGACTCCATCTGGAGAACGGTGCCGACCGGAAGCTGTACGCCGAAACCGTTGACCCCGACGTCACCGTCCTCTTCGCTCGAGCCGCCGATATCCCCGAATACATCGCCGACGGCGCTGCCGACATCGGCATTACCGGCCTCGATCAGGTCAAAGAGTCCGGCCACGAGGAAATCGTCGACCTCTTAGACCTCGAGTTCGGCCGCTGTCGACTCGTCCTCGCAGCTCCCGAAGACGGCGACATCACCGGCGTCGCCGACTTAGAGGGGAAAACCGTCGCCACGGAGTTTCCGACGATCACGCGGGACTTCTTTGCGGGCACGGGCGTCTCCCCAACCATTGTCGAAGTGACCGGCGCAACCGAACTCACCCCCCACGTCGAGATGGCCGACGCAATCGTCGACATCACGAGCACCGGTACGACGCTGAAAGTCAACCGACTAGCCGAACTCGAGACCGTGCTTTCGAGTTCGGTTCGTCTCTTCGCCCACGAGGATGCCGCCGAGACGCCGAAAGTCAGGGAGATACAGACGGCGCTCTCCTCGGTGCTTGCAGCCGACGGCAAACGGTATCTGATGATGAACGTGCCCCAAGATCGACTCGAGGCCGTCCGTGATGCCCTCCCCGGCTTGGGTGGTCCAACGATTATGGATATCGCTAACGGCGATGGGGAGAAGGTGGCCGTGCACGTCGTTGTCGACGAACGGGACGTGTTCGAAACGATTACCGAAGTCAAAAAGCTGGGCGCGAGTGGGATTTTGGTGACCGAAATCGAGCGATTAGTTGAGTAGCGCCTGGTGGCGTTTTTGGGACTGGAAATTTTGAGGGATTGAAGATCTCGAGTGGCCTGTAGCCAGGTTGGTATCGAAGCGGACAGGACCGCCATTTTTCGGTTTGTCCTATCGGTCTGTGTGAGACTCAAAAAAGGTCAGTACTCAAAATCGCTGTCGTTTCACCGCTACGCAGAGGCCACTATTCAACAGAGCAGAATCTATTAAGCTAACAACTGATCACTGAAGTAGAACCGTATCGTATAGAGAGGTATCATGGAGGCTGCTATTATTGATCTTGATGGAACTGTATATCGATCCCAAACC
>LFCJ01000310.1_pt1 | contig 29196 bp, 16 predicted proteins | sample 643141 | NCBI WGS metagenome assembly LFCJ01 (sample SAMN03766243, study PRJNA286221) | soda lake metagenome | biome: soda lake; feature: Kulunda steppe; material: water; isolation source: sample B1-Br-g2 brine of Lake Bitter-1 | place: Russia: Kulunda steppe | collected 2010-07
CATTCATAAATCCCTGCGCCGTATTTTCGTAAATAATCATTGAGGGGACACATACTAACGTGTCATCCACACCGGATTAATTGTTCGCCTAAGGTTGACATTCTCCGCGCGCTGAAGTACGAGGTTTTCTTCTGGATTGTGGTAAAATGGTCGTTTTTAATTAGATGCCGAGTTCCCACTTGATGATAGGGAGAATGCCGCGGTAACACTCGCAAACAAAATTGACGCCGCCCTTATCCTCTGTGATGAATTCAATTGTCTTGGTCCCATTCACGCTTCGCTGGTGGATACGCGGCTCGTGACGACGCCAACACTACTCTCGATTTTTGTCCGAACAGAGCAATTGATACCCGCTGAGGCACGCGCCATCCTCAATGATATCAGTATCTCTCGAAGTTGGAGCGCGAACAGCTACGTCCAACGTGCACACTCATTGCTTGAAAATATATAGCTCGTTATTTCGTGAGCTGTAATCGCCTCTATGTGGAGCCGCTCTCAGTTGCCGAATCTACCCAGATCGCTAGACACTCGCTTTTCAATTCTTTGTGGCGCTTTTCAAGCAAGGTTGGAGTCCACTTATCGTAGCTATCCAATTCGTTGGTGATCGCAAAGTCACTCTTCTTCTGGAAGTACTGCTCGTACTTTTTGGGGAACGGCCGATTACTCGCCCGGTAGTTCTTGCGTCCATCCAAGAGAACGAGGTTACCGAGACGGTTTGTCCACTTCCCGCGTTCCAGCTCATTGAACCGCGTCCCCCAGTAGCTGTCTGACGGGTTTCGCGGGAGTATGTGTTCAACATTCACATTGTTCCCGTACTGGAGTTTCACGTTACTGTTGTCGTGACGCTCCATGTTCAACCGCATTAGGATGTACTTGGGCCACTGATAATTCCCTTTCCTGTAGAAGTTCTTTAGATCAAGTGCTTTTTCAAACGAATCTCTATCTTCGATAATATCTTCTGTGAAGGTCTTGAGAGACAAAACGTCGTCTGGATCTTCGGCGTCCTCTATCTCCCTCAACAGTTGGTAGACTCTGGTATACCGGTCACTAAACGACGCCCCTGTCAGCCAGTCAACGGTCAGACGCCGTTCAAGTTTACTGACGAACTCATAGAGTGCGTCTTCTTCGTCGTACTGCTGATTAAATCCCACCAGCGCGACGATCCACTCATCGGACGGGTAGAAATCGCGCATCAGCGAGACGAGGTTGTGGTAGTAGACGTTTTTAGCCTCATCGTCTGCTCTGAGTGTCGCATCATAGACCCGATCTCTGTGCGTATCGAACACCTGTTGGAGGTACTCAACGAACCTTTTACCTCGGAGGTCCGGGTCTCGCGGGAAGACGTTATCGCGGAACTCGTCATAGATGGACCGCCGCGACTTCTCTTTGATTAGCATGTGACGGACGTAGCCAATGAAGCGCTCCAGCCCCTCGTTTCCGACCTCTTCCTCCATATCCTCCCACTTTCGCTGATATTCGTCACGATCATCCTCCGCAATTGTGCTGAGGTTCTCACTCTTCAGGAGGTCAGCGTTATTGAGTGGCATTCCTCGAGCATTTGTGACGTTAAATAATCTGAACGCAGAACTGAGCGAGTCAGTCATAATCCGCACCATCACCACGCACTGCGCGATGAACGCCGCCAGCTCAATGAGCTCTCTCTCGTCGTCTGCCCACTCATCAAGACGCTTGTCAAAGGTCTCGATCGCTTGTAGTACGTTCTGCTCGGGCTCAGTTTCACCTTCTTCGGGCGGGTGAACCGTGTTCGTGGCCCCTGGAACAAGGACTTGTTTGTTAAAGAACTCCTGATCGCGGTCACGAATCTGCAGTCGGATTGTGCTTGCCTTTCCTTTTATAAGATCTTCTTCCTCTTTAACCAATTTAGCGAGCGACGCTCGCCACTTGGGGTGGTCTACGCGGTCCCTGAGAACTGCGATGAGTATAGACAGCGATGTGAGACGCTGCTGGCCATCTATCACGTCGTAACGGTCGCCAGTTGCCGACCCCTCGTTGAGTATGATACTCCCGAGGAAGTACGGCTCGTATCGTTCCTTGTTTTGCTTGTTGATAGAGTCGTTCGCGTTCAGTATTCGACCGGATGCGTCCGCGTTGACTGCGTACGCGTCGGTGAGATCATCAACTAGGTCTACGAAGTTCTCCTGTGTCCATGAGAACGGTCGTTGGAACTTCGGGATCTGGTATAGGTAGTCCTCACCGAAGAGCTTGTGAACGAACTCTTCCTGCGCGTGTATTTTTGTCTCATTCATCATAACGTATCCCTGGCGTAGAGCGACAATATTGTTGTGAAACGATACTACATTGTTGAGGTACCACTATCCCGCTAATCAGTGGGCTAGCCGTCGTGTGCCTCCAGTACCTCATTCACAAGTGTGCGAATTTCGTCAGGCCCCATGAGCTCAAGACTATATCTTGAGAGTTCACCTTTAAAATCCCGAGTGATGTCACTGATGACGTCTGAATCCTTACCGTCTAGCTCGTCAACGACCACCTTCGCGGCCGGTTTGTACCTTGCGAACCACCGGTCAAGTACGTCGTTAGCAAGTTCACCCTGCTGGAACATGGTTTCTGTCCGGGTATAGTCATTTTCGTCTCGGGTCAACTCGGCCCCCCACCACAATCGATGAATCGCGTTAGAGTATATGTCGGCACCGGCTTTCAGGAACTTCTCCTCTATGTTGCCAGACTCCCTCCACCGATAGTAAACGAACTCATGGAGCTCCGATACAGCTAGCCAGTGCCACAGACCAGCGTCAGCTGCTGTCTGGCGTGAGAAGTCAAGGTACTCGCGAACCGGCTCTGCTGCGGCTGCGTCGATACTGTGGTCATACCGTTCATGCTTGTCCGTGATGTCCGACAACGCTTCTCTCAGCCCGTCCACATCGGCTTCAACACCATGTATAGGGGCTGAGTACTCGCGGATCGTTGAGGTGTCGATCTCTGTCACGCGACCTCCATCTTCCAGTACCCTTTCAACCTGGCGCTTCCCAGGCTTTGTGAGTGATCGGAGCTGCATCATCGGTTGTCCACCAGTCCCAACAGCGTATTCAGGTGGCTAGGCGCGTCGTTTCTAGTCTGGATCGCATCGTCGATGTCGCGCATCAGCTGACCCATTCTCTCGGGCGAACTCACGTCCTCATAGAGATTGTCCACCGCTTCCTCGTAGCTCGTCCCTTCTCCGTAGAGTCGTTCACGAAACTTCTCAATGACTCCCTGTTTCCAAGCGGTCTCGGGGCCGCCTTCCTCAGAGACTTCCCCAGCTGCTTCTAGTATCATCTGTGGCCACACTTCCGCTTCAATGGTGTCGTATGCCACATCTCTCACTGCCGCCTCCCAACCGCGGTTGGAGTCGCTGTCAAGTGCAGCGACGATGCGCTCATGATCCGCGTTAATATATATCCCTGGTGGGTTCCGGTCGAAGTCTACGAATATCAGGTGATCCGGCCCGGGTAGGTCGTCGTCGTCTTCAAACGACTTCGTTTCGGGATGTAACAGATTGTTCGTGGTGTGCTTAAGATCCGTCTTGAGCGACCACGTCTCCCACTCTGCTAGTCTTTGCCCTGCGGCCGACGCGTACTCCGTCTCCGCATCTGTGTAGCCCGTTCGAACTAGCTTCGGACACAGTTGGAGCGATTGGTAAATATCCTGCCGTTCAATTTCAAGCGTGAGTTCATAGGTCTCGGGCTGGTCCACTTCAATGAGGGGTGAACTGTCACGAAGGATCGTCTGCTGACACCAACATGCTAGACTGAGCCGTTCCGACCACTCGTCGTCACGGCCCACAGGATCGGGTGTGACGAGATTGTACAACCACCCAGGGACTGTGACCTCCGCAGTGACGGTAACGGTCTCCCAGTCAGTTCCGATCAGTGACAGTGTATTTATCGACTGCTCAACATTCGCGTCCTCACCTGTCTCGGTTATACACTCAACCACGTCCCATTCAAGTTTCTCAGGAGAATACCGGTGTCCGAGTGCGGAACTGTTGAACGACCCCGTACGAGAGCGGTACGCGGACGGGTCAAACGCAGCGAGGTCCACTTCTAGGTCTGTAGCATTCTGGGCTTCTTTGTCTAAGGAACTCATGCTTTCATCCTCCGAAGGAATATCCGACCGGTGACGTTAACCTCTGTCTCTCCCCGGAACGGATTAGAGATTGATTGACCCGAGAAAGAGAAGCTGTCGACGTTGCGACCACCGCGGACAGTAATCGTGTCCTCCGAGTCGTCAAACCATACACCGTCCGTCTCTGAGTAGAACGAACCGCTCTCTATGGGCACCGTCCCTATGGGCCGGTTCTCTTCATCTTTCATTCGGAGCTCTACCTCTACCTCCCACGCCTCCCAATCGTCCACTTCGATCCTGGCGAATCCCGAAAACTCCCACCGATCAGCCTCGGCATCAAACTCAATATCAGATGTCCCACTAAACACCTGTGAGCCACCAACACCACCATCTTGACCGTTACCACCGTCTCCTTTGCCTTCAGGGATGTTGAGACGATTCGCTAGCCGCCCTGCGACGAGTCTACCTTCTTCTCGTGTCTGCCGCACAAGGTCTTTGATAGCGTCTGTGATTATTCTCCGCTGGAGGTTCTTGATTGTCGTCCCGGAACCGGACTCGTAGTTCGATTTGAGTCGCTTGGTGTACTCCCAGTCATTGTGTCTGGGGGGCTCAGCTGCTTTCAGGTAGTCGTCAATGTCCACATCGGCATCGGTCGGTTCTTCGTCAGTCCAAGTTCGTGCCTTCCCGGCCAGCACGACGCCGTGGAACGACCGGCCGCCGTACACCACCCGGTTCCGGTTGTAGTACTTCACGACCATCCCCGATCCCCGGATCAGCGCGACATGATTTGATATTGGCCCGGGATCGTCTGGATTGGCTAATCTCGCGTAGACTGCAACCGGCCCGCCCTGTGTCGTCGGGTTCTCTCCCTCGGCTATCGACGAACTGTCCCTGTCTTGGATATCAAAATCCGGCGTGCGAACCGAGACGTCGCCGGGCTGCTCCAAGACCTCACGTGTCTCATGGCGTTTCTGGACGCAGTCGATGAACGGGCGAGCTGCTTCGCATGTATCCGCTTCAACTTCAACCATCTCGTTATCGGTCTCTACGGTCACTTCAAGTGTACCCTGTAACATCGCGGGCCAGAACCACCTGGACGCCTCCTCTGCGATACCCTCCGCTATCTCATCTACGGAAGCCTGCGTGTTCCCACCAGGTTCACAGAATCCAAGTATCGAGATGCTTGTACCGTACTCATCCTCTCTCCTCACCATGCCCAGTCGCTCGGAGAGTTTAGCAGACTCGTCGCCCCACACAGAATACGGCCTCCCGCCTTCGTCTCCCCACTTGTACACCACGTCCTCTTGGCCAGATGCGACGGCCGTCGCCGAAGGAGAAGCGCCGATGTCACCAAATATCCCCCTCCCCTCATAGCGATAGGAGTCCGCACCTGACTCATGCGACGGGAGCTGCGTCCGTGCGACAAGCCTCGGAGGCTTGTTCCCGTTGAGTCGGCCGGGGTCAGGGTTCGAGGAGAAGATCACTGTCTTGAGCCCGGACCAAGACCACAGTACCGCCTTTCCAAGTCCGTAACTCCCGCCCGAACCGCTGCCCCCCTCTTTTTGTGTGATTAACTCGTCCAACACGAGTGCTGAGAAGGGGCCGTCTCCACCCTCTGGACCATAGAGGCCGTGTGTGTTGTAGTCTTCTACAGTCACGACAAGCAGGCGGGCGTCGTCTTCGTCTACTATTTCTCGGTACACGTGACCGAGCGTGGTGTCCGTGTTGTCGTTTGCAATCGCTTCCGTGTGATCTTGAAGCGTATCATCCGTGGTCCCGAACTCCCACTGGAGCGCGTCTAGGAATGACGACAGGTTGTCGCCTGTCAACTCTCTGAGTTTGTAGTTGACCCGTGTTTTCCCCTTCACATCTTGACCAGCGTCGTTAGAGTTCTGTAGAGTTTCTCTGACGAAATCCTTGAGGTCGTGGTTGAATGCGTACTCCGAGGCGTTCCCCCCCGACCGGCCTTCGTCAACGGAGGACCGGCTGAACTTCCACCCGATAGACATTAACTGTCAATTTAGTATCTACTGAGTAATATCTTGTGATCGCTATATACTCGCTCACGATGGGGTGGAAGCCTGCTGTGCCATCCGGTTCCGCACCAATTAAAGTCGGTAGAGGTCAAGTACACATACATGACCAAACGCGTCTCCGCCGTGGATCTGTTCTGCGGCGCGGGGGGGATGACTTGTGGACTTGAAGCCGCTGGTATCTCCGTCGAAGCGGGTGTCGATCATGAAGAAGCGTGTCGCTACCCGTACGAGACGAACAACCAAGCGACTTTCTACCAACGCGACATCAAGGCTGTCGCACAGGAGTCGCCAGAAGTTATCGCAGATCTTTTTGATGAAGATGCCGATTTCAAACTCCTCACGGGGTGTCCGCCCTGTCAGCCGTTCTCTACACTTACGAACGGTGAACGGAGTGAAGACCACGAGAGCTACTCTCTACTGGACGCGTTCAAAGAACTCGTTCGGGTGATTGAACCGGATTACGTCGTCATGGAGAACGTACACGGCGTTCACCACTCTGAGATTTACCAGTCGTTCGAAGTTGACATGAACGACTGGGGGTACCACCTGAATGGGTACAACGACCGAAGCGTGTACTGCCCAGAGTTCGGTATCCCACAGACCCGGCGCCGGTGGGTCACGTTAGCCGCTCGCAATCACCCAGTGAAGATACAGACCTCTCCGCCTCCATGTGATTTCCAGCCGAAAACCGCGAGAGAAGCTATCGGCGACCTTCCGAAGATTGAGGCAGGGGAAACGTGGACCGGAAAGGAGTCTCATGAGTATCCTGCAGACAAGCTACATACGGCTCGGTCACTCAGTCCCAAGAATATCCAGAGGATGAAACACTCAACCCCCGGCGGGACTTGGCGAGACTGGCCCGAGAAACTGGTACTGGATTGCCACAAGGATGAGAGCGGCCAGTCGTATGAGTCGGTGTACGGTCGGATGGAAGCAGACGAGCCAGCTCCTACCATCACGACGCAATTCTATAACCTTGGCAGTGGTCGATTCGGTCACTACGACATTGAGCAAAACCGCGCACTCTCGCTTCGTGAAGGTGCACTGCTCCAGACTTTCCCCGGTGATTACGAGTTCTTCAAAAACATTGACGATGTTGGGGTTCGGAAAACAGGTATGCTCATCGGCAACGCGGTGCCGCCGAAGCTTGGTGAGGTTGTAGGAGAGCGAATCCTAGAATTCGCGGCTGGTAGTCGACAGTACACCCTGATCGAATTCTGAGGTCTGGTTTATTACTGTCGTATATATAACAAGGATAAGCACCCGTATTTATCCTCACAGATCGCGGCACCGGTGAATGGTACGTGATTCCCGCGAAAGATACCGATGAATTGACTATTTGACTCCTGCTGGCTAACCGCCACTAGGAGTCAGTGATAGTTTATACTGGCGGCTTTCGGGCGTATGAACTACTTGATAAGGACGACGCATTTAGCCGTGAATATGTTGTCCACAGCGACGGCAATTACGTTGATGGAGACGTTCACGTGAAAACCTGCGAGAGCCATGGATCGCTGGTGCGATCCTGTCTCTCTCCTCATTGAGGTGTCGTTTGAAGGACAAACTCACGCCGTATCACAGAGCGTTTCAGCTTCGTTGGCGTTTCTATCGAAAGCCAGGAGAAGAAGCTCTAAAAACCATCCTTGAAGCAGTGCTATGATTCACCAACAATCTACGCCACAAGAGCCTTGTTCGAATTCATAACCGTTGGATAAGACTGATATTCAGATTTTCCGGAGCGACCTCTTTGGTTTTCCGTTTACTGGCATCAATTCTGTGTCTCAGCTTTTACCTCGGTTACGATTCTCCTGACAAGGCCTCTGGCATCTGCCTCGGTTAGTCCCTCTAATTGTACGTTGGTCAATGCGTGGTTGAACCGCCGGGTAACGTCGTCTATCACCCATGATGGTTCGTCGGCCAACTCCGAACAAATAGCGACAACTGCAGGCTGGTATCGGGCGAACCATCGATCGAATACTTTGTTGACCATCGTCTGGTTCGAAAAGACTTGCTCAGTCAGTGTGTAATCATAATCGTCTTTAGTCAGTTCGGCGATCCACCATAGCCTGTGTATCGCATTTGAATAAAGGTCTGACCCTGCCCCGAGGAACTTCTCACGCATCGCAGCTTCCGAACGGTATTTCCATCGTTTCCGGACAAAGTGTGGATAGCGAACGACAGCGATCCAGTGCCACAACCCTGTATCACCGGCTGTCCGTCTCGTGATGTTCAGACACTGGTGGACGTCTGCAGCGAGTGCTCCGTCCATCGCTGTGTCGTACTCAGAGTGGGACATTACGACGCTGTCGACTTTAGAATCTAGTGTGGCTAAGTCAGCGGTCGGTTCTCCTGGCATGGTCTCGATGTACTCGTTCAAGTCATCGGTGGTGAGCGTCGTCTCGCCTTGGAGGAATTGCTCGCCAATGAGCCTCTGTCCGTCTTTAGTCAGTCGGTAGAGTGTTTCGTCAGTCATGTTAGATTCGTAGTCCCTCTTCCATCAGATTGATCAGTTGTTCACGTGGCTTCAGGAACTCTTGGATTTCTCGATTGACTTTCTCCATGAAGTGTGGCAGGTTGTCCGTATCTTCGATATCCTCACGCATTTGGAGAGCGGCTTCGGTTGAACCGTCGGCAGCATACAAGTTCGGAGCGAAGGTATCGATGACCATCCGCTGCCACTCGTATGGTACGTTTCCGTCGTCGTCAACGGCTGATCCGGCTCTAATCACCAGTTGGGTCCAGACACCCTGGCCGATCTGATCTAAGATCACATCACGCATCCGTGGCTCGGCGCCCACTGATCCCTTGCTCTGGAGGATGTTGGTGATCCGCGGGTGGTCGGCGTTGATCCAGAGTTTCGGCCGTTTCTCGTTTCTAAAGTCTAAGTAGTAGAGCTTTTCACCAGCCGGTAAATGTGCGACATCGGAGAAGCTCACCTCTTCGCCGTCAATGTGGGTTGGATCCTCGCTCTCCTCGCTGTCGATGATCACTCTATAGCTGTGGCCACCAGCGACCCGGACGTTCTTGACGGCCGCATAATCGTCCTCGTGAGTGCCGTCTTCGGTGCGAACGAGAAATGGATGCAGCTCAACCGCATCTCGCAGTTCTGACCGCTCTAGAGTGATCGTGATCTCGTAGGTCCCAGGCCCGTTGAACGGTTCGTCGACCTCGGATCGAGTTCGAGAGATCGTCTTGTGGCACCGGAGTGCGACGTAGAGCTTCGCCGGTGGTCGCTCACGTTCTCCGGGTGGGAAGATGTCGGCGATCGTCTCTTCGGTGATCGCGATATGACCGTAGAACTTCATTTCGGTCCACTCTGCGAGTTCGGTGTCCGTCCCGTACTTTTTTTCTAGTACTGGTACGATATCTATCTCAGATTGTCCAGCTTTCAGCTCTATGTTTCTCGGTTTACTGCCGTCGATAGTGTAGTAATCAAGATCGAAATCCAGACCTCTCTGTCGATATCTGAACGGCAGCGTTGTCGATCGATGTCGTTGTGAGCGTTGTGTCACGTCTCGTCCTCCTCACTCGTACGTATTTCTGCTCGAATCTCCAGTTGTGTCTCGCCGATACTACCACTGAACACATCGCCGGCATGAATCTCCTGGGAGCGTCCCTCGAATCTCAACTTACCGACGGTGCCCTCTACGTTGATCTGTGCTTCTCCGTCGGTTAGCGTCAACGTCGGACTATCTTGCTCTACGCGGATCGAATCAATCGGTATCGCATCGTAGCTCGACCCGTCTTCACCGACTCCCGTCAGTGTTACCTCTGCACTCCACCCTTCGTACTCGTCTACGAGCGGTGAGATCAGGCCGTCGAACTGCCAGCGACCTCCATCGAACCGGCAGTTACTATCGAACTCGAAGACCCGGACTTGCTTTTTTTCTGTGCGGGGCTGGCCACGTCCATGGATTGGGAAACGTTTCAGTACCTGTTTGGAGAGCATACTCTCATCGGGATTGCTCTGAGCGACAAGGTGTCGAAGGCCGTCTCTAACAGTGCCGAACATGTCATCTATCGCCATCCGAAACCCGCGTTGGTACTCCTCACGAAGGTTCTCCGTAGATTCCCATTCGTCGTGATCCGGTGGTTCGGCAAATCGAAGAAAACGATCTATCTCTCTGTCGCTGTCCGTAGAGGCACTGTCGGTCCGTGCTTCACCGCACGCAAGTACGCTATGGAAATTTCGATCACCGAACGCCACTCGACTCTGATCTAAATATTTTACAACCATACCGGAGCCGCGGAACAAGGCCACTTTATTGAGATATGTATCGTCGTCTGCAGGCGACGCGAGTCTGGCCGCTAACCGAACCGTTCCGTCGGGAGTCTCGGTTCCATCTGCACGCGATGGAATTTTCATCGGGATATTGAGTCCAGAGACGTCTCCCGGTGTGTCCAAAGAGCTGTTTTTGTCTTCGAGCCTACGTTCGAAACACTCTACGAACGGCTTGATTGACTGCACTCCGTTGACGTCGGCTTCGATCGTTACCTCGGGTGTCTCAACGCTGACGTTCAGATCACCACGATAGATTGCCGGCCAGAAGTACTTCACCGCAGCTTCGACGAATTCAGAAGCCACCTCTTCCAACTCTGGCCGAGCCTCTCTGGTCGGATCACGGAAATCGACGACCATGGCACTGGTTCCACTAGTATTCGGTCGAGTGATCTTTAGGTCTGTGGCCAGCCTTTCGGCTGTTTCACCCGTTAATGCCTCTGGCCGGACTCCGTCATCTGTTCGTTTCGTCTTGCATAACCACCCTGCGCCTTGGTAGGTAATCTCTTCACCTCGAAGTGCGTGCGTTGGTAGCTTCGTCCGGCCGATGAGTCGTTGGCTTTCAGAATCGCTGCCGACCGTTACCGGATGAGAATTGAACATGACGGTCGATGCTCCAGAGAAGGTCCACAAGACTGACTTACCCAATCCGTAGGAGCCACCGGCTGTATCGTCTTGTTTACTGCTGTAGAGTTCGTCTCGAACCAACGCTGCGTAGTTGGAGTCTTCGTCCCACCCACCGGTGAGACCAGTCGTATTTCGATCTTCGACGATCAATAACCGTAACTCCCCATCTGGATCATCCACTTGCTCTAACAGTTGATCGTATCCGCGACCTCGTTCTGATCCCGCGATCGTCTCCAATCTATCGTGAAGTCCAGCTTCCCACTGGAGGGCTTTGAGAAATTCACGCCTCTCATCGCCAGACAATGTGATGAAACGGAAGGTAACCTCCACCGAAACCGCATTATTAATTCTTTGATCATTTGCGTTCTGGAGTACTTCCCGTACGAACGTTTCCGTGTCGTGGTCGACAGCGTGTTTTGTCGGGTCGTCACCGTATCTGGGTGCCCCAGGGCCGCCGCTGAAAAAGAACCACTCAGAGTCCGAAGTGATATTTTGTCCAATTGTCATTTTCTAAAATTAAACCACGCTGGAATAGGTAGGGTACTCGACACACATTACTGTTCCGAGTTCCTTGTTTATAGTCTACAGCAGTGCGGTCCGACTCTCTCCTGATAGTAGAATCTTGCATCTTTATTTTATCCGTTAAAATCAGACTTATACGCATCTTCTTGTACTCTTATTTCTAGCAAGATTTTATATATTGTTATTGATTAGCTACTGCATGAAAATATCTGCTGTGGATCTCTTCTGTGGTGCGGGTGGGCTAAGCTATGGGTTAGAACAGGCGGGGATATCTGTTATAAAGGGTATTGACCACAATCCAGACTGTAAGTATCCCTACGAACAGAATATCAACGCTGAGTATGTCCAGACAAAGATTGAGCCTCTGTCGTCGGATCCCGAACGAATCGCCAGGATGTTTCCGTGGGATTCGGATCTAAAGGTCTTGACCGCTTGTGCTCCTTGTCAACCATACTCTACGATGGGTCATGCCAAGGATAAGTCCCACGTCGACCATCACAAATGGGGGCTACTTCGCGATGTAATCCAAATCATTGACTATGTGGAGCCAGATGTGGTCGTCACGGAAAATGTTCTACAAATTCAGGAGGATAGTGTCTACGACGACTTTATTACGTATCTGGACAAGGAGGGTTACTGCCTAAACGATGAGTCGAATCGTAACGTCTACTGCCCAGAACACGGGATTCCACAGAACCGAAAGCGGTGGGTTGTAATGGCTTCTAAAAGAGGCGAGATTAGTCTCCCATCGCCGCTCTATACCAATGAGTCGGATTACCCAACGGTCAGAGAGACCATTGGCCACCTTCCGGCTATTAAAGCCGGAGATATCCATCCTGATAACAAACTACACCGATCGCAGAATCTCTCTGATTTGAATCTTGAGCGTATCCGACATATGGTGCCAGGAGGTGATTGGAGCCTCTGGGAAGATTCGGATCTAGACCACTTACTGGCGGACTGCCACAAGAAAGCCAGTGGCAGTTCGTACAAAGCACCGTACAGTCGAATGGAAGCAGACAAAGTAGCACCGACGATCACCACCCAGTTCTACAATTATGGCAGTGGACGGTTTGGTCACTACGACACAAATCAAGATCGTGCTCTCTCACTACAAGAAGGTGCACTCCTGCAGACATTCCCTGAAGATTACGACTTCTATGAGAATTGGGACGATGTTGGAGTCAGTAATGTGGCCAAACTGATCGGCAACGCTGTCCCACCGAAACTCGGTGAGCGTATCGGTGAGGGAATTGTTCAGCACGTCGACAGTGCTACGTTGACCAAACCAGTCGGTGTCGCAGACGACTGATTTAACGGATTGCAATTACTTGGGAACAATCTAAGAGAGTCTGTATAACAGTACTGATTGGATATCTGAAATCGCATAAAAAACCCTTTATTATCAGATCTAATTTGTTTCGATACTCAAATGCACGTCTCTGCTGTAGATTTGTTTTACGGGTCCGGTGGTCTCACAAATAGCCTATAACAGGCTGATATCTCTGTAGAGGCGGGCTTCGACGTAGATCGCGATTGTCGGTTCCCCTACGAAGAAAACACGACGCAACGTTTTTGACACGGGAGGTCGGTCGGACTGCAAAAAAGAACCAGCACTCATCTCAGTGTACTTTGACGACGAAGACGACACCACCTTGTTAGCTGGCTGTTCACTCTGTCAACTTTTTTACCATTGACTCACGGAGCCGATAGTGAGATCGCGACAAGTACGGGATGCTTTGAGCGTTTATAGAGATCGTCCATCACATCGATCTAGATTTCGTCGTGATGGAAAACGTGTTCTTCAATCCTTATTTGAGCACCGCTTAGAGACCCCAAAAGATTTATAAACTACTATTATATTATATTAATATGACACTATACCCCGTCGTAGAGATGGAATTTTTGAGTACCGATACAAAATGGACGAAGAGCAAATTCACGCAGTTGGGGAAGCCTTACGCACAAAAGAACACAGACAGAAAGCGATCAATATTCTCAAAAATATTGAGCATTTCCCCGATGAGTTAGTAGACACTTCGATAGAAAAGTTGGTTTTTGCTTTTGAACAAGAGGACAACCTCTATCATCAAAATGAAATACTCAAACAACTCGGGAAAATGGCTAAAACCCATCCAGAAAGGGTCGCAGAGTTCATACCATCCATCGCTTGTGTACTTGGGGAAAAAATAGAACACCAGTCTAGTTCTGATATTAGGAGCAGTGCTCTTGTCACAGAAGGCACTGACATACTGAATAGCATTATAGAAGAAGTAGAAGGACCTCTCCCCGTACCAATCTCTCCTACAGACGTAGAGCAGCTTTTTGAATATGGAGAAACTCCGCAACGTAAGCTCGGATATAGGTTATTAGGCCGGACTGCGACCCCAAACGCGGTTCGTATACTGACTGCAGATATTGGGTACGAAGTAAAAAGTGTGAAAAATGCTAGAACAGAGGCGGTAAACGACGCAACCAATATTGTTGAACAGTCTATAGGTGGGGGTGGAAAAATTACACCTGAAGAGGCATACATATGCCTTTCAGAGCTATATGATTCTACGCACGCGGATATAAATCAGGAAATACTACCCAAAGTACAAAAAATCCTTTTTGAGCGGTTGGACCAGGATGACTCTGACAACGAAGAGATCTTACAAGCAACAGGACGCCTTGCAAAAATAAATCGAGACTTTGCACAGTCATTAATTGAGGAGACAGTCAGAAAACTCACAGAAGGAAGTGCAAATCAAGATGCTTTGTGGAAAGTGCTCCAAAAGATTGCAACGTGGGAGTCTACCTTGGTGATTGAGGGATCAAAAGAACTGTTGATTAATACGGTTGAGGCCGACACAAGCACGCCAAAACAGCCTTTCTCAGTGATTGCAACGCTTGCGGCAACAAAACAGCGACGTCTCCCAGCAAATCTCGTTGAGGTAGTAGTAGATGGACTCTATGCATATGACAAAGAATTGGCTTTGCAGGCAATCAAAGCGGTAGAGAACATCAAATTCTATCCACCTCCTGAACAACTAATACAGCTAGCAAAAGGAGATGGTGACGTGCCAACCGCAGCGAAGGCTGCAATCCGAAAAATCACACAGGATCAAAAATCAAAAACGTCAGCTTACGTTCGTGATTTAGAGAACAAGAATAAAGAGGTAAGTCTGTTCGCGAGAGACTCCGGAGAGCTGTATCTGAAACAGCGTACAAGCTCCGGCTTGTGGAGTGATGTGAACGTCGGTACGCTCCGAAATCAGATGGTGAGAGAAACTATCGCTGCGATCAACCGGAGAGACGACTCCCCTCTCGTTATGCCCCATTACGAGCCGAGGGATGTGATATTGATCGCCGTCGCCGTTATTCTCAATTCAACAAGTGAGAGTCGACAGGTCGGAATATATTCCCCTGGGTCGCGATCACACTGGGGAATGAAAGGAGAAGTACGAAACGAACTTGACAAATTCGGCATCTCCGACGTCCCGGGACGTATTGCCGATGCCGCACCGATCCCGGAGTTGATTCCCCACGCGTACGTGTGGGATGAGAATGTGAAGAACGATTCTTCGGGTGAGGCATCGGGACGCTTCGTTCTCTGCAAGAAACTAGATGATCTAAAACACGTCAGCAAACTTGACGTTATTCTACAGAACCTTAGTTCAAGAATTCCGGAAGGGACCGAAAAGAAGATTCGTGAAGCAGAATCATTTCACCCCGATGCAATCCTTATTAATACATATAGTTACTACGCAAAGAACGAGAGAGACGCTCGACCACGATACGGACCACCTCACGGCCTCGATACCGTTTCGACACTCCCGAGTGTAAATACGATAGACGAGGTCTTATCAGAAAGAGATTTCCAGTGGCACTACCATCTTTCAGAACAGGCTCCCTATCAGACGGAGAAAGATAGCCTCTCGGACTCTTATGAGACGTCGGTAGGGACATGGACACTCGGCGACGACGACGTCCGAGCGCTTGCGAACGCCTCTACGTTGCGTATTAAGTATGTAGAATCAAGCGATCTCTCAGCACTGTTCAACCAACTGTTTGAACTGTCGGCTAGTTTACGTGGTGTCGACGATCACGGCTCTGGTGGGCTGATATTCTCTCGTCAGCTATTTTTTGAGCGATTGCCGGTCCCGTGTAAGGATTTCGACGAGTGGATCCGTGAGCGGTACTACAAGGGAGAACGCTTCCTTCCACCGATGATAGAAGAGCGTATCGAAGACGTAAAACGAAAGGCTGACACAGTCGAATCTCTTGAAGCTGTTCAACCACTGAACAGGGCCAACCAGCTCCTCAAACAGATTGCGAAGCAGTTGCACAGTCAAAACCCGATGTTCGAGCAGCTTCGAAAGGAGATCACCGAAGCGAGAAAGAACGATGAACGGCTTGCGATCTTCAGCGGGAGTCCCAAGCATGCACAAATTCTTCGAGATTCACTGAAGAAGCATGAGGTCGTAACACAGTCCGAGTTTGACCGTGGATCGGTCACTGTCGTCTCTCCCGACGATGCGAGATCAATGGGTGTGCACGACCGGCTCATTATTCCCGGTGCTCTTCACCACGAGAATTCTGGATTCTATGTTCATCCACGGGTAGCGGAGACGTTCGTCATGACCTACGACAGAGAGTGGGCATCAATGATCGAAAGACATGCAAATGAGTTCGTGAGTTTACTCAATGATACGGTCGGAGAACTTGATTACTCTCCATATGCGTTTCCGAATGTAGTAGGCGATCTACCGGTAAACAATCCCGAAACCATCGAAACAATCAAATCAGAGAACGATTCACAGGTGGATTCGGTTGTCGATACTTTGAACGTCACAGCATCCAGTGAGAGCGACGAGACTGAGCGCAAGTTGAAAGTAGAGATTATAGCCGACGCGATGAAATCGGTCTCGTCACAAGAGTACCGTGAGGAGTCTGTAAGATACGAGAGGGAAACCAGACACTATACCATCGAAACCACCAATGGGGAAGTTATAGATCTGACCAATCACGATAGGGTGCTACGCCATCGAAAGATGAGTGACAGAGAGGAATATCACTGGGTGAGTCCTTGCTCACTTACTGGTGGTGATACCTTCGTTGTGTTCCCTTCGGAGATCAAGTCTGTAATCTGGGAAGAACAAATTAGAGCTGTGTACGAGACAGATATAGATGCAGACGAAACGCTAGAACGTCTCGGTCAGTGGTGCAAGGCTATCGAGAGAATCTGGACTCGTGTTTCAGACGAGACCGAATTCGAAGGAGTTTATTCAGAGGGTAAGGTTCATGCGAAAATATACGAGACAATCGTACGGAGCGTTCCAGATTTTAATCGAAATCGAAGAACAGTGAGAACTTGGTTTGATTCTGTTTTAGAAGCAGACGCGCCGATGGACATGGTAGAGGATCCTTCGCTGCGAATCGGACCACGGTCGCACGAAGATATCGAGGCTATCGGACGTGCATTCGAATACGACCTCTTGATTACCGATGCAGAAGATATTGAGGCATCCATGAAAAGACTGAGAACTGTAAACCGACAACAAGGTCATAAACTCTACGAAAAGCTACGTGATCAGATGAATAGTACCCAATCAAACCGGGTATCAGACGCTGCAAAACACTACGAGGTTATACAGGTTGATGAGCAGAACGAGGAGTTGAGGAGCGAATAAAATACCCAAGCATCTCAACCGTTCTACTCCAATCTGATTATTAATATTCAGTGAGGAATATTTTATAACCCCGCGACGGAATGTATGATATATGTCACCACGGTTTGATTCGATTCCCCCACGGGATGACCCGCAGTACGTTCGTCCTCCTGACGATGCGTACGAGATTTCAGATGATCCATCCTACCGTCGTCATCAGGCCGTCAATAAAGTTGTCACACGACGTCTGGCGAACCGCCTTACTGGGCGTGGCGAGAACCAGGCAACAATCTACGGGATCGACCCAAAAGAGCAATTCTTTGCCGGTATTCTGGCAAGCCAATACGAGTACCGGAATGCACAGGCTGAAAATGATGTGTTCCAGAACTTCGCTACTAAAGTCGCCCCGTTCACGATAGGACTAAAATTCCGTGTCGATGAGGATATTACTGACGACGCGACCATCGAAATCATCCCCGACGCGAAAGTATTCTACCGTCGTTTTCCAGAACACGAAGAACAAAAAAAGCACGGAGAGTTTGCAAACGCCGCAGAGGATATCGAGTTAGAAGAAACGTGGGAAACCGACGCAAGAGCTGATGGTGGTACCCAGTCAAGCAAAGGACGTACACAGAGCTTAGTCGGGGTTTACGAACGGGTCGAACCATCGCTTCCGTCTCTTGAACTACGTGGTATGGATATCAAGAATGCAGTAAACTCCGAAGAGACCCTAGAACAGTCACTCGATACTGCATTATCGGACGCTCAAAGTGAGTTCAAGAATGATGACAGAGCATTCCGAGAAGATGCTCCTGATTCTACGTATCGTGAGAGACAGGATGTCCCTCCAGAGGTGATGAACGACGAAATAGATCTGAAAGAGTATCTCGACAGGGTCTATTCAGACGAAATTGTCTCAACGTATTGGGAGGCAGCAGTGAGAGTTACATGTACTCACCGACCTGGTGAAGGAGTAATCGCCGTTTCAGCCTACCTTGTTAATACCCACGGAGAAGACTTTGACAATGCGGAGGAAGCAGATGCCGATTGGCAAAGCTACCTTTTCGACGTTGGATTGTCTGTCGATGCCTCAGGAACATCGCTGCTGCCATTTGAGTCTCAAGAGATTCGTGACGAATATCAGTACGATGGAACAATATATGCCGTTGGTGAGAACTGTGCCGTCGACTCGTCTATACAAAAAGAGGCGCAACATGTCAAAACAAGCACGGTCCCTTTCCACGAGCAACCGAAGTATCATTCTCGGGAGGCAGTACCTGCATCGTTCTCCGAACTCTCTGGAAGAGATATAGATACCGTACTGAGCAAGATCTCTGGCGAGATGGAGCGCGCTGCCGAGCAGTATGAAGGGATTAGAGAGAATGTTTTGCGCAGAAAATCGGAGTCGGCAAAAAAAGAGTTCGACGAGGCAATAGAGGCATTCGTCGAAGAACGTGACCGTTTCGAACGGGGACGTAAACTAATTCGTGAAGACGGCAAAGTCGAACGTGCATTCAAAGCACTGAATCAAACGTTCTCACGTATGGGGGATGAATTCACCGAGTGGCGACTCTTTCAGATAATCTTCATCGTCATGAGCATCCCGGACATAGTCACACAGGCCGACCCAGAACGAGATGTGGATGACTTCTTAGACGTGGGTGATGTTATATACTTCCCCACTGGTGGAGGTAAAACGGAAGCATACTTGGGACTCGTTGTTTTCACGGCTTTTTATGATCGACTTCGAGGGAAGCAGTTCGGTACTACTGCGTGGACCAAGTTTCCTCTCCGTCTTCTTTCACTTCAACAACTACAGCGTATCGCGAATGTACTCTGCCAGGCAGAGGTTGTCCGACGTGACGGCGATTTCGGGGGCGATGAGTTCAGTGTTGGATACTTTGTCGGGAACAAGAACACCCCGAACAAGGTCATCGAAGGGGATGGGCGTGAAGGTAACAATGTAAAAAAAGCTCGTGACGACCCTGAGAAACAGGAAGATTGGCTCATCGTCTCTGAGTGCCCATATTGTGGTGAAGACTCGGTGGAGGTGACAGGTGACGAGTCACGCCTTCGAATTATCCATCAGTGCACGAATGCCGAGTGTCCAGAAGTACAAAGACAAGGAAGCAACGCCGCAGAACTTCCAGTTTATATAACGGACGAAGAGGTGTACCGTTATGCGCCCACCTTTGTGGTCAGTACTATCGATAAAATAGCGATAATGGGTATGCAACGTAGAGCACGAACACTGTTCGGACGTATAAAGAACAGGTGTCCTAACCACGGATTCACGGGAGAGAACAGCTGTCTCTGTGACGCATACAACTACCCGGACAACGTTCTGTGTGATAGTAGTTCTCTCGAAAAGATTGAACCAGTTGATCCACCGTCTCTGTTCATCCAAGACGAGTTGCACCTCCTCCGTGAAGAGTTCGGAGCGTTCGACTCTCACTACGAGACGTTCTTGCAAGAATGGATGGAAAAAGTAAACGAAGGAGGTTGGACACCGAAGTACGTAGCAGCGACAGCGACAATCGCAGGTGCCCGAAAACAAGTACAGTCACTCTACTGGCGAGACGCTCGGATATTCCCGTCTCAAGGACCACGATTAAAGCAGTCGTTCTACGCTTACGAGGACCCCCACCAGCTCGGTCGCCAAATGCTAGGGGCTGTTCCACGGAGTGTGTCTAGAACCTTCGCGATTAACACCGTGATCAAAGAGTACAGCCGAATTACACAAGAATTCCGTGCAGACATGGACTCTTTTGCGGATGCCTTACTGTCTGCTGATGAAATAAGTGGCCCATTAGAGCTTCCGGAAGATATAGAAGAACGAGATAATTTACTGGGAAATCTCTTAGCAGAATACGAGACACAAATTTCCTACAATATCTCAAAGAGCAATAGTGACATGCTCCAACGCTCGGTGAAGACAATGATCAACTGGCAACTAGAGTCACATGGTGATCCATACAGAGCACTAACGCCGGTTTCTCTCACGGGAGAGACACCGATGAGTGAAGTTCGAGATGCCCTTTCTCGTCTTGAGTCGGACAATCCAGAGCGACCGATAGACATCGTTATCGCAACGTCGATGATCTCTCATGGCGTCGACGTCGACAAGTTCAATTTTGTTTCATTCTTCGGGATGCCTCGAAACACTGCCGAATACATCCAAGCCTATTCGCGTGTCGGTAGACAGAACACCGGAAGCGTCTTCCTCTTGTTTGACTCAATGCGTGCTCGTGACCGAAGTCATTACACTCAATTCGATCATTATCATCGATATCAGGATCTTCTCGTTGAGGCAACGCCATTAGAGCGGTGGGCAGAGTTCGCAGTAAAGTGTACGCTTCCGGGTATTTTTTCGGGGTTGATTATACAGTATTATGATGAACTCTTTGAGGAGAAGTACGACGATCGGGTCTATCTCCATGAAGGACTTCAGGAAGCTGCACGAAACGGAGATATTGACCGTAACGAGATGTTGGAAATGGTGATGCGATGTTATGCTGTTACAGAAGAACACGAACGAGAGTGGGCAGATACAACTGGGATGAGGCTGTATCGAGGGAAATTAGAAAACTATTTTGATGAATTATGGACGCGAGCGATGAAAAGGCCGATGAATCCAAAAAAGAATTGGATTGGATTCTTACTTAACAGAGAGGAGGACCACAGAGGACCGATGCGGAGCCTTCGAGACATTGACGAGCAGATCCCAATATATCCAACGCCAGGATCTGCATCTGTTCTTGATATGTTGACAGACAGATAAGATGGTGAGAAAATAATGAGTCACGAAAATGCAGATATGGAGCGCGGCGTTGCACAGGTACTAGCAAATTTCATTCCGGGAGATTTGTTCGATTACGGACGGTATGGGATTACAATGATGGTTGATGAGTGGCATCATCAAGAGATGGACGTTGATTCGAGACGTGTCGCGAACCACATCAAAGGTCGTGTTACGAGCTTTCGAAACGGGAATAACCGACCGTGGTCCGAACTTGATGACGCCAGAATAGACGTCTTCAGACCGAAACAAGTCTATGGAGAGATTTTCCCGACGACGATGGTATGCAAAAAATGCGACCACGTTGAGTATCGGGACTCAGCGAAGAGTTTCAAGTACACAAATGGATACTGCACTCAAGGATCCTGCAATGGTCAGCTCCAGCAACTCTCGTTCGTTGCCACATGTGACTGTGGTGAGATATATACTTTGACTCCCTCTAAATGCGATAAAGATGGTTTCGACGATATTCGACTCAACCGTGGCGTCCCTGAAGACATGCGAACTTGGTCATTTGAGTGTGGCGTTTGTCACGAGCGTGCTGGAGATTTAACGGCACACTGTGAACGATGCAACAAACCAGTCAGGTCGGCTCAGCCGACCAACGCAGGAAGCGTGTTCTATCCACAGCGAGAGGTGATCGTAGATATCCCACACGTAGGGGTAAAAGAGAACGAAATACCCTATGGAGAAGAGTGGACAAGGATTCTCATGGCCGCACATCTCGGTGACATTGATCTGACCGAGAAGGACGTGACTCTTGAAGAGATCGCTATCAACGAGGAGAGCGAAGAGCAGGTCCTCAAAGACCTATACGACCAGTTCGGTGAGGAATGGGTAGAGGAGAACAAAGAACAGGCTCTCAAAATTGCGATGGGTAACTCTCCTAGCAGAGGAACGGTTGTAGCTCAAAACTGCGACCAAGTCACTCTCCCTGCCGAAGAGACAGGCGAGATTGGTGCAGCGTACACAGCTGTCGCACACGAACTCTTCACGTTCCTCAGATCAACGAGGGGCTATGAGGGTGTATCTATGCGTGAAGAAGTCCAAGACCGTCACCCTACACCGAGGTCATTATCTGAATTTACTAACAACGATGATTTTATTGAAAAATACCCACAAGCCAAACTATATCAGGACAAATTAAACCGAATTAACGTTTCTGACGCTTGGGTTGTAGACAATTTTCCACTTCTGAACACTGTGTTCGGATATACTCGGGATTCGCCTGATGCGAGCGAAACAACTCTTCGTGCTTTTGAACACCCATATAATTTAGAGGCTCTTACCGTGTGTGGGGACCGATCACCTTCAGAGGCAATTATTTTGGAGTTCGATAGGGCAGCGATCGTTGATTGGCTCGTTGAGAACGCATATATTGACAAGATAGAGGCCCCCGACTCCGACGACGACACCGAATTGAAGCGGTGGTTCCTGAATAATTTCGATAACACTCAGACTCAGAACCCCTTCACACCAATAGACGACGAGATCACCAACGTAATATACAAACTCATTCACTCAAGCAGTCATTCACTTATGAAGACAGCGAGCGAGCAGTGCGGGCTCGGTGCGGATAGCATCTCGGAGCTCCTGCTCCCGAGTGTCCCTGCAATCGTTCTCTACGCACAGAGTATGGAACACTTCGCACTCGGCGGTATGTTCACGTTGTTTAAATCAAGGATTCACCCGTGGATTGACCATGCGGTTGATCACGCATCACGATGTATCTACGATCCGGCTTGTATTGATGATGATGAAGGTGCCGCGTGTCACGCTTGTTTACACATTAGTGAGTTTACGTGTGAATATTACAACGGTGCACTCGACAGAGAACTCCTCATCGGTGGGGATGAACATACACCGTTTTGGAACGTCTGACAATGAACGATGAGGGCTGGCTTGGTTCGAATATAGATTTCACGATCGCCCGTGGAATACGAGACGCAGCGAAGATCCGGGCAATTCGAGATTACTTTTCAAGCCGTCAAACAGCGGTTATCGATACGAAACGAACAGCCATTAATAACACACTGGACAGAGAGGAAAAACTCAGCAAGAGTGAAGCAGAGTCATTGTTCACCGGACTAGTGATTGCAGGTGTCGCAACAGAACGGAGTGGTGGATCAACGTTCGCTGACTATACATTCCAAGTAGAGTGCGGCTTAGCCTCTAGAGTATTAGAAGGTCAAAGAGTTGGAAGAGAGGCGATGGACCAAGTTTTGATCAAAGAAGAAGAGAGTAGAGTCACTCTCACAGCAACTCTTTCCCCAGGAGTTCATATTCAGAATGGTACGAACGTCCGTCCACTTTCGAGCGACATTCGTCAGCTGTTCTTTGACGCCGACTCCATTGTGAGGATCGCAAACCCCTACTTTGATGCAAGCCAAACTGTAATCGGTGACATTGCAAGCCTCGCAAATAGGTGTGTCACAACAAAAATCCTGACGAGAGAAACCTTATCCAATGATAGGAGACTAACCAGTACACTCAATACCATCTACAAAAAAATATCTCCTGACAAAAGGCGTTTTCTTGAGGTTAGAGATTTATATGGAGAGAATGACCAGACCGGGCGTCAATCGTATGCTACGCACGCAAAAATCGCGATTGCCGATAACTCCCTATGCTACATAGGTAGTGCGAACTTAACAAAAATGAACCTTACAAACAATTTTGAAATGGGAGTACTCCTGTACGATAGCATTGTCAATGATGTGATCAGCGTGTACGATGCCGTGTTTAAATCTGCTAGAGTGGTCAATTTACCCTTATAATTCTAATTTCGCAGGGCCTATCTTTAATTGGAATTATATGGCTCTGTTGAAATCCCATTCTTTAGATATAATATTGAATGAAACTACTGGTAGATGGGAACTGCGAATCGAGTAGTTAGGACAGTTATTTCGTCAGTTTGAACTGGATTCAAGACCGGTCTAGTCTAGTTGATCTCTACTTACAGCCGAACCCCTCGTGGGTTTTGAAGCGAGGTCGATAGTTACGATCCCGTACTAACACCTATCTTTTTAGACGAAATCTTATCGAATTGAATTCGCGTATAGAATTTGGATTTTTAAAACATCGGTGATCGAGTTACGTCATAAGTCGATTAGAGTCTCGTGGGCATAGCATCGTGCACCGGGTCAATGGACTCCAAGTAGCATATCTGTAATCGCCTTCTTTGGACAATGCGTTCATGACCACCGGTAGAGCGGGCTCTCTTGTTCATCTTGCGACGAGTTGCATCTCGAAGAGGGTCTGATGAGTTCAAGACAGTTTCACTCGCTATCGATATCAGCAGCTCTGATCGTCCACGTCGACGGGAAAGAAGCCGAGTCACTAGCTGATGAAATTGAGGCATTTTTGATAGAATATGATACCAATACCCAGCGAGAGTACCATTCTGAGACCGATATACGGGTGTTTGCACCAATAGATTGAGAGACGAACGCTCGAAGTTATACATCGACAACGGCGTGTGATCTTCATCAGAATCGATTCTTCAGTCACCTAGCTGCTTGAACTGAGATTACTGAGATCGCTTAACCAACAAAGTCGTGGCATACGTGTCATCTGTTGGTTAACACTGAACTCACTCAAGTTCGTAGACAGCAGTCTCTTGTGAGGAACACACCGGACATTCGTTGCTATTGCTCTCGACACGACAGCCACAATGTCGACACTCACGTAAAGAAATCGAAGAGGATCGAACTCGGTTGACCAACTGGAAGAATTTTCTACTGATCATTGGATACTAGATCAATAACTTCCCTACAACTGGGGCACTCTGCCCAGCGTCTCGATTCACCAGCACGTGTGCGATATCGGATAATCATATGTCGTTCTTCGACTGTCGCTCCACAGAGCGGACAAGATCCGCGCACAATATTCCGATGTTCGGATGCCATATCTTGCTGGTATTCTACTCTCGGGAAATGAAACGAGCGTGTGACACTGTTTCGAGATGGCTAGCCTATCTGGATTGGAGCCAGCTCTATCCCCGTCGAGTATGGGTAAGTGAATGCTATATTTATAGGTCAGGTAAGCGAAATGAAAGTAGTTCATAGAGGGGTCTACCGTTGATTCTAAGTCTTCCGACCTCCGGAATCATTCGTCTCTCTTGCCGATATTACAGCCAAAATATGGAGGGGATCAGCGACGGAATGGTATCGTTAGTTGTAGGACAGAGGTAAGTTCATTATCAAAGACGTGTATATATTCTATACATTCAATGCCTACGTTGAACCAGTACGTTCCTTCGTCGGACAAGTCGGGGTACTATATCCGTGCGAACGTGGGCGTGAGTTATCCGATTACCTTACAGTTGACAGGTCTTGGGACACAAATTCTCAAAGAGGCAGAGTTCAGCGATGGTGATGTGGTTCCGACCAAATTGGTTTGGTCAATGTTCGATATCGGTCTGCTGTATACGCAATCCACACATAACGTTCCGGAGGATCAGAGTGATATTCATTCAGCGTTTGTAGCTGAGAATATTTCTGCAAAACTGACGGCTGAAACCAAAGGTCAGCTAATTCAGTATTTGGACACCTACGAAGGAGAGTCACTGGAGAAAGTCCAGAAATTGAAACAAAACTTAGAAGCGTATCAACCGACCGAAGACAGATCTGATAATAGGGAAACACATACTTCGGATGAACGGTTTGGTACGGCTATTCCAGTTAATACAGATGAATTAATTAGTGTCTTGTTTACGTGGTCTGGTGTCAATTCATCAAGAAGTTTCCGCCAGCTGAAAAAACGTGTAGAAATTAAGCCCACAAGGATTATCAACTCCGTACAGTCATTCTTTCAGCATCCGCTTTTGACACCGCAAGCAGATGTTACGCACTACTGTTCGGTTGAATACACGCTAGAGACATCCGAGTGGGGAGAAATTGTTGTTGAGGATTGTCGGTATTTGGTACACGTGTCGGACGACAGAGATGATGTTCAACTCCGTGTATCGTTCCCGGAGATTGATGATATATCATCGCCGATTCCGGTTGTCGATGGGAATATCCAATCTGATGATGTTGAACAAGTTGATAAAGCTGAATTCATGTCAGAGGTCTTAGAACCCATTGAGCCGGTTGATTCAGTGAGCGCAGATTCGGTTAAGCATGGGTTGGATAAATTGGAGGATCTTGCTGATTTGAACGAAGAGGGCGAATTCATTCTACGTGATATTCAGTCTGGTTTTCGTCATCAGGGTACTGAACTACCTGAGGAGCTGGTCAAAGATTTGGAAAGTGCTGAGGCGGTAGACATTGAGCCGATGGGACGTATACCTTCGTCAGCGGATGATGGAGTGATCCATGTGAAGAAGGTTGACCGTATCAGCAATAGTGGGAATCCAGTTGTTGAGTTGCCCGGTAATGAGCATACAATCCTGCCAAAAGGCGAGGCTGGAGGATATTATTTTATAGAGCTGTTTGCTCATGGTAAACGGTCAAGGGCATTTGCGAAAATTGTTGTATCTGAATAAGGTCATTTGACCATTTCATTTTTGCAATTTTCCCGAGCCATTCTCCTGAGAATCTGATCGTTATTTCGCTCAGTTTGGGAAGGGGCATAATAGTATTAGTTACCGAAATTACAATGTAAATCTTAATATTAACGTTAATACTAGCACATTCTTCGCGCGGTTATAAGACTACAACGACACGTAGCATAACTGCCTTTTATGCCCTCAGAAATACCTCGGAATTATATCTCGGGCGACATCCGATGTCAGAAGGGTACGTTACTCAATAAGAGACGGTGGAAAAAATAAACTGCTGCTTAGCGTTGCCACTCACGATCTGCGAACCCAGCTACGAGAATTCGCGGCTAGCAAATATCGCGCAGGAATTCATCGAGTGCCCGCACGAACGTCTTCGCCGTCAACACTGGTGGTGAACGGATATCCTCGTCCATCGCTACCTTGATCAGGTAGTCCGTCAACCGCCACAGGTTGTAAATCAGGGACGCGAGCACGAAGTTACAGAGTCGGACCCCGTAGTCTTTTGAGGATGTCTTCGGGAGAAAATCCTTCACGGGCTTGTACTGGTTCTCAATATCCCAGCGACGCCGATACCCGTTACACACTCTTTATTTCGTCCGGCTCAACGCGATCTCGGTTCGTGACGAACACGGTGTACTTCCCGTCAGCATTACCACTCTTGATCGGGACGTACATGAACTCTGCAAGGTGGTGGACTTCCCCCTTGTGCCCGAATGGCACATAGCTGCGTCTGCTGTCTCGTGCGCCTCAATATACTCAATGACCTCGTAATCGTCTTCGTACTTTAGGATTGGCGATGTGTAGATCAGACCACGATCGTGCACTCTCGCGTAGTTTCAATCCCGCATTGGGTTTTCTGGCTTCTGCAATCGTGTTTGGTAATGTTGAGGACTTGGCATATAAGAAGTTGCAATAGACAGAAAATCCACGACGGAATTGAGACAGGATCTGTTTGATCGTGGTCTTAATAAGTTGATGCTGTTGCATCAGGGAGAACAACAATTATTGAAGCACTCTTGCTGTAACTCCTATTGTCCAATTTTATAATTGATGATTGAAGATGCCAATTTATTCTATTGTACATGATACAGTGCGCAAAATCGCCAAAAGTTATTTTAATATCTCCCAAATAAGTGTATTCCCGATCTTTTGCGATCGAACTACATCCTCTTTCTCAAGCAGTTTCAACCGTTTGTATGCAGTGTCATGGGCACAACCCACGGTTTTAGCAATTTCGCCAGTTCCAATCGGCCCTTGGTGGTCTTTAATAACAGAGAGAAAATCATCACGGGAGTATTCGCCGGTGTATTTACCAGAATCAGCATCCCGATTAACCATTGTTGTTCAGATCGACCGCAAATAAATTAGATTTAACGATAAGCCAGTACCCATTATGAGTTCACCGAAAGGTATTTACCAATATGGGTTCTCATAACGGTTGTAGAAGACCAGTCCGCAATGGGTTGTGAAACTAAGCCCACGGTGGTAGGACACCGGGGCTGGCTTCTAAGGTAAGAAAGCCATGAAAATATTCAGAAGCGATACTCAAGACTGTATCGATCGAAAATCAATTGAAGAAATATCAAATATATTATATGTTTTTCACGGGGAAGGGGAGGCGCTGTGCGAAGCGTGCTCCCGCAGAGTAACGGTTGGATCGCCGGTTTTGGCGTGTTTCAGCCGATCGGCAGAGTCGGATTGCTACACGATTGATGGGCTACGGTGTGCGGATCATCCTGATTGTCCGGATGACTTTACGGACGAGCGAGACGCGGTGCTTGTACGCGGTCGGATGGCACGGTGCGCAGATCAGGCAATGCAGACATCGTGGCCGGTCTTTCTTGGCGAATCGATCGTTTCGATTTCACGTACTGGGTCGACAGAACTCACACAGGTTTGTGGACCCACTGAACAGACAGACGGTTTTCAAACAACATTGCCAACCGCTGGTGATGGCGGCTGGACATATGGCGATCGCATCGCAGCAGATGTAAACACAGCGTACGGGGAAGACTCAACAACGAATACGACAGAGCTGTGTGATCCGATCGCGGACGGATCTGAATCAAGAAACTCGATAACTGAAAGAGGGGAGCACTGACCATGCGATCGGACGACGATCGTGGGTTTGAGAGTGATCACCTTCCGATGGAATTCGACCTCCCGGTCGACATCTCGGAGACAACGTTCCCGGATATCTACGTTGGGCTCAACATTGGATTGTTAGCGCCCGGTGACGGGATTATCACCGATCGACATCATGCCTCGGCCGATCGGTATGAGGCGGATGACCCAATGAACCAAATAGCAGGCCAGATCTCGCCGTTTACGTTGAGTGGATGGCTGCGGCATGGCTGTGAGCGAGTGCATCATATCGCTGGCGTCACAGCATGCCATCCCGGTGAGCCGAATGCGGATTTCAAACTGACAGACGTGTACGATCGTGATTTAGCGGCGGGCTATCACGAGAAAGGAAGCTGCGATCCAGACCGCCGTGATGGAGAGTCCGAGTTGCCGATGCCAACCAGCACGTGCGTTGTGTATGACTTGTTTGGTGGGTTTGGCCATCAGGCAGGGAAGCTGATTCGTCGCCCGATCGGGTTTTCGCCGATCCGCCGGCATGTAGACGTCCTCAAAGGTGAAGCCGAGGCACATTATCGACAACTGAATACACATGTCCGATCGCGGAA
>LFCJ01000311.1_pt1 | contig 29175 bp, 19 predicted proteins | sample 643141 | NCBI WGS metagenome assembly LFCJ01 (sample SAMN03766243, study PRJNA286221) | soda lake metagenome | biome: soda lake; feature: Kulunda steppe; material: water; isolation source: sample B1-Br-g2 brine of Lake Bitter-1 | place: Russia: Kulunda steppe | collected 2010-07
ATCCACGTAATGTTGGATCGTTTTACGCTGGAGAATTAAATCAACAGCAGCGGAAGGCGGTCGGACGCGCACTTGGTGACTCCAGCCTTTGTTGTATCCATGGCCCTCCGGGAACTGGAAAGACACGGACGCTGACAGCAGCTATTGAACTTGCAGTCGCCCGAGGTGATCGTGTCTTAGCCTGCGCTCATTCAAACCAAGCGATTGATAACCTGCTCACCGGATCAAGCACACTCGATGAACGGGATGATTCGAGCCTCCATGCCTTCGTAGATAATGAAGAGACAGTGTCGATGGCGCGTGTGGGATATCATTCTGAGGACCCGGTTGTTCAACAATATTACCAGGGTGTCGACCCCGCTAGGGCGGATATTGTCGGAGCAACAACTAGTGCTTCTGCGGAACTTGATATCGATGAGTTTGATCTTGTGATTGTCGATGAGGCAACACAAGCAGACCAGCCGGCAACATTCATTCCGCTACTTCGGGGTGACTGTCTCGTGCTAGCTGGAGATCATAAGCAACTGCCGCCGTTTTGTTCAGATGAAACATCCCGCGAAGGAGAAATGCATATCTCGTTATTTGAACATTTTCAGCGTGTCTACGGTGAGCAAGTATCAACTCGGCTACTTCGGCAGTACCGAATGCACGAAGACATTGCAACATTCCCGAGTAAGCAATTCTATGATGGCCAGTTGGAACATGGAAAAGAGAATCGCCGGTGGCAGATCGGCGAACTCAAACCGATGGTGGCCCATCACATTCAGAGCCCGGAGCAAACACGTGATGAGACAAAATCACGGTATAATCCTGGAGAAGCGGACCTAGTCGCACAGCAGGTTCGGCTCTTACAAATGAATGAGGTTGAAGCATCTGACATAGGGATTATCACCGCATATTCCGCTCAAATCCGAGAAATTGTTAACAAGTTACAAAGTGAGAATGTCAAAGATCCGAACGCAATTGAAATCGATACTATAGACAGCTTCCAAGGTGCTGAGCGCGAAGCGATTATCGTTTCGTTCGTTCGAAGTAATGACGGTCACCACAGCGGATTCCTCGCTTTTCCTGATGAAGGTCAACGTCGTCTCAACGTCGCATTAACTCGGGCAAAAAAGCGGCTCGTACTGGTCGGTGACTTCACCACACTCGGATCAACCAGCGACCACAGAGATGAAGACGAATCCTGTGCATATGTCTACCAAACATTGTACGACTCTTTGCGCGATGCTGGCTGCGTGAAAAAACACGAGTAATACACAAGCCGTGTACACCGTTCATGAATTCTTAGAGTGTCTCGAACGGCATGTTCCGGACCCAGAATTCATTACTGATTGTTCAACACTCGATGTTCGCGCACATAACGCACGGTTGAACGAGCGTTATACAGCTATGCTGGATAGCACACAAATCGTCAGGCATCAACGACAGTTCGGCCCGCAGTCCTTCGCCGACGTCTAATATACATATCACCGGGAGCACGTGTTGAACGCCGCCGTATCTACGCTCGAACAACCTCTTCAACCGTATTCCTGACGTCGTCTGCTCTTTCAACAAAGCAATTCTTCCAAAAAAAGGAGTACACTGTTCTCAACTACATCCGGTGAATAACCTGACGGAAAACGTGTGGCGTGTACTCACGCCTTCGTAACTTTCTTCGTGAGACAGACGTCCCGAAGACATCAGTCTGTAGTCACCGCCACTTCCAAGTTGCTTGCCAACACGTACCATTAAGTTCGACGACAAGCAATTACGATTATGACATCAAATAAGGATCGCTACGGCTACCGTCACCGGCAAGACTCCGCACACGATGTTGGTGATTCAGCACCAGGAACAGTCGGAGACAGTGAAGGAACGTTCCATGATCGGGCCCGAAAAGGCACGAACGTCATCGTTGACGGGGAAGTAACAACGCAAGAAGAGCACATGCGGTCATCCCAGCAGTCTGAGTCGAAATCGAAGTCAAAACAGAACAAGACATCCAACAGCTCAAAATCCGCATCGATGTCTGAACTCGATGGGACTGAAGTAACAGTCACTGTCAACCGTATCAGCGGGAGTGGAAACGCGATTGCTGAATACAAAGGGTACCACATCCACGTTGAGAACGGAAGCCCAGGCGAAGAATATCGGGTTCACCTTCAAGCAGAAAATAGCTATTTCATCGGCGAGCAAATCAAGGTCCAAAGCTGAACCGATTGCTCTGAACGCCGAACCTACGATTACTCCACTGCGGTTCTGTTGAATTCTTCAGAAGATAGCATAGAACCATCACTGGTCTGAGTCGCCCTCACCGACGTGCTGTTTCGCATCTACGAGTTTCCCCTGTAGGAACTGCAGATGCCCGTCAACACTACTGGCAAACAAGTTGTACTTGTGAGCGAGCCGAGTTATTTCCGCAATCCCCTCTTCATACCGGGCGACGAATTCACCTGGCTGGCCGGTACGGTCCGCAACCTTCGCTTCCGCATGAGCGAGGTTCCGTTCTGCTTTCGCAACCATCCACGGAATCATGTCGTACGCATTATTGGTTTTGCCTTCTGCAATTCGCTTGGCAGCACCGAATGCGTCTGCTTCCTTCTGAACGGCCTGATCACGCCGCCAGACGTGTCCTGTCGCATACTTTTCCTCAAACTCTGTTTTCTGTATCTTGAACGCTGGCATGTATCTTGGTGCAAGAGCAGTTGCGCCCGCGAATAGCAGCGGCGTGAACTTCCCTTTCCCTCTGTAGTCTTTCCCAGTCAGCCGGAGATACCAATACGCATCATGGCGAAAATCGCCGTCCGGTGCTGTCAGCGCGTGTGTAAGCACCGCCGCCCAAGCCGGACCTCGTTCTCCTCTTCCGGCCTCATTCGCCTGTGTTCTCAGTATGTTGTATTGTCCGGTGCAGGGTACTGGCCGGTTGTGGACGTAAGCTTTCGCAGCATCCACGCCATCAGTCAGTACCGCGTGTCCAATCCAGCACGCAGGCATGACCGTCTCCCATGTTTCGTCATATGCTTCGGGGTCAAATCCGATCGTATGCAGGTCATCACGTTCGGTTGATAACTCGCCACGGTACCATTGCCGTCCGAGTTTGTCTCCGAGGACCTCTGGCACTGTGAGAGGCTTGAGATTCAAGGCGTCATTCCACTGCTGTACACGCCGCTGCAGTTGATCAAACGAGTGGATACCCTGCGGGGGTGTATCACAGAGTCGCTTCGCAAAATACGTAATTGCAGAGCGGAACTGAACATGACTGAACATGCTGTCAACATCTTTCTCAGCGAGGTTATCTAACACGTCAACGAATGCGTCAAAACATAGCGTGTCACGGCAGTCCCCACGGAACTGCCACCCGATTGCGTCCCGACTATACTGCTGGGTAAGGACGTCCAACGCGGCAGTAATGTTCTCTTGACAAATCTGTACTACAGCATAGTAGACCGGAGCAGACAGCATCTGTACCTTCCATGACTCTATCCCTCTATTGCTGATAGTACTGTTATCGGGAACTGCCAAGTGAATCGAGTCCTGCGTCTGCTCATCGGTAGAGATGCAAACCTCTGCGGTCCCGGACTTCCAATCTGTCCCGGTAATTGTAATGAATGCGGGTGTCTCAACGGTGCCAGGCCGTACTGCCGGTGAGAACCTAAGTTCACCAACAACGCGCGTGGGACTGACCGATGAATGAACAAATTCGTACTGCCGGCCGTCCGCGTGCTCTCCAGCGACAATCACTGCAGCGCTGTCGTGATCCCCCACAGACATTTCCAAGAATAATTCCTCAGACGACATGTAATTTATGGCCCGTGTCACCAATGTACAAATTATCCACCAAACATGCAAAATACAGGTTCGGTGCTCATTCAGTCTACCTGGTAGAATCCGATGAGTGCGTCGGGATCACTGCTTCAGCTATTGTTTGGGATCTCATGCGACGGCTATCAAGACCTGCTCACGGAACTCGCGGTACCACACACGAGGTAGAACCGCGTGATCGAACCGACGCAGTTTGGCAGTTCACCTGTCCCGTCCGTTTAGGATTGTCTCGATAGTCGCTTTGACTGTATCAGCGGCAGCCGTCACGTCTGACAGCCGCACGTACTCGCGGTCGCTGTGCGCGACGGGCCCGTCAGCATCGCTCAATTCGCCAGGCCCGAACACGACGGTCGGGGCGTGTGGCGCGAAATACGAAGCTTCTGTCGCCGCCCCGAACGCTCGAATCTCCCCGCCACTGATGTCCGCGAGCGTCTGGACAAGCACCACGTCACGATCCGTGACGAACGCCTCCGGGTCCGGGCTCTCCGGATACGCTGGCTTCACCTGCACTGAATACTCTGCCGGCAGTTCCTGCTCCAAGAACCGCGTCAACGCAGCGAAAAACCCGTCGCTGGTTTCCGGCGGGACACTCCGCCGGTCGAAACTTACCGTGCACTCCGCCGGGATTTGATTCAACGGCCCGCCGCCCTGAACCCGCGTCGGCGACAACACCGGCGCGCCAAGCACCTCGTGGACACCCGGACCGCACTCCTCATCAAACCGCGCCAACGCATCAACGAGCGGTCCAACCGCGCTGATCGCATTCCGCCCACTCTCCGGGTCACTCGCGTGCGCGCTCTCCCCAACCACCGTCACATGTCCGCCGAACGACCCGCGAGCAGCAACACACACATCCAGCCCGGTCGGCTCACCCACAATCACCCCGTCCGGCGACACCGCCTCCGCAAGACGCTCCCCACCGAACTGCGACGTCTCCTCATCCGGCGACACCGCTAACGTCAGCTCCCCTCGTGCGAGCGCTGCCGCACAAAACGCGTCCACGAACGCAGCCAACGGCCCCTTCGCATCGCAACTCCCCCGACCCCGCACCACATCCCCATCCCGCTCACACGGCACATGTGGCGGCACCGTATCCAAATGCGTATTCAACACCAAATGCGGCCCCGCAAACCCAGTGTGCCGCGTCGCTATTACGTTCCCAACATCATCCACACTCGGGTCGTGCCCTGCATCGCTCAGCGTCTCCACCAGCAACGCCCGCATCGCAGCCACATCCTCATGCGACGGCGTCGCAACCGCCTCCCGAAGAAACCCCTCCCGATCAAACGTCACTACGAACCCGTACCGACTCAGCCCATATTAATCACCCTCACAACTCAGTTCGCTACATCGATTTAGATACATGTGAATTGACAACCGGCAGCATGCTACGTCCAATACAACATTGAAGCCTCACAGGTGCAGGATAGACTCTTTATCGGCAGGACTGACAGCAAATTTCCCCCGAAACCACACGGATCGGATTCTCGCTGGAGAGCGTTTTTTGACAGTTCTCGCACTGTACGTCATCGGTTACGCCAACACCGACCGCATACGGTGCACGTACAGATGTGCTCTGTCCAGTCCTAGCTACGTTCAGCGTAATCTCTCCACGTTCGTACCGTACGATAGTAAATGTCTTCGGGCGGGTAGACACCTTTATCGCATGTCGGCGGTCGATCTCACGTTTTCGTTGAGTATACCCTCTTGATTTCTCTTGGAGGATGTCCTTGAGTTCATCCTCAAGATCTTGTTTCTCCGTTTTGAGCTCTTTTCGCTTTTCTAGCGCCTCCACCCGTTGTTTCGGTGATTCTGCTCCATCAACTTTCGTACTGAGTTTTTCGAGGCGGGTCGAGAGAGAGCTGATATCATCTTGAAGTTCGTTTATCTGCTGTTCTTGTAACTGCCGGTACTCCTCAAACTCCGAATCAGCGGCGCGTGATGCCGATTGCCGAACCTCGGAGATCTCCTCTTCGACACCTTCCACTGCCACTTTTTGTGCGGCTGTAATTGCGCTGTTGAGCTTACCCGTCGGGGTCATCTCACGACCGTCATCGCCGACTTCAACTACCTCTGCCGGCCAGTCCGATCCGGGAGTAAAGAATTCCGTTACGAGTAGCTCAGTGACGTTGGGGAGCTGCTCTGTCGATTCCACGTCTACTGTCACTGCCTCCAAGAACTGCGTCTGGTACTCACTCACCGTCTCAACATCGATCCGAACGAATACACAAACGGCCGTCCGGTCGTAGTACGGGCTGAACGCTGCTTCATCGACGCTCACGTCGCTCTCACGGATCCATGATGGGTATCGATACGCACCATCGGTTACCGCCTCGGTGAGTGCGAGGTGACCGACTGGAGCCGTCGCGGCCGCCTCGTCGAGGAGCTGTTGTGTAAATCCGCTTTCGGGCGTGAGTAGGTGTACAGATTCCTCTGGGCCTTCCTCCTCGCTATCCAGAGCCATATCGAACTCATGGGAGTCGGTGAAGCCGACGTCGACGTGGCTTGGTAGCCTCACCCGCCATCGACTCCCGTCTTCTCGTATCGTTGCACCGAGATTGTCAAGGTACTCACGAGCGAACGCCTCCAGCGCGGATTGGGTTACCGGATGAGTTGCGTCAGTCATCGTCCGTCCCTAGATCGAAGCTCTCGAAAACACCGTTGTTGAACGCCTTGACTTTCTGTGAGAGTTCCTGTTGCTGCCCGAGATCGATCGCCATCGAGTCGAAGTCGTTCTCAAGATCCACCTCCGAGTCGGCGTTAACGAGCCGTTCGAAGATCTCGTCTTCGAAGCTCTGCCCGGAGTCCTCCATGCGGGTGAGGATCGTGCTCAGCTCGCCGACCGTCTGCTGGAACAGGTCGATCTTGTGGTAGAGCCGGTCAAGGACATACTCCTCAATCGTTCCCTTGAGCCCCATGTTGAAGACGTACACCTCGCGCTTCTGGCCGATCCGATGGATGCGTCCGATACGCTGTTCGACCTTCATCGGATTCCAAGGAAGGTCGTAGTTCACCATAATGTTGCAGAACTGGAGGTTACGTCCCTCGTTCATCGCGTCGGTGGACACCAACACGCCGCCCTCCTCGCGGAACTGGTCCACGATCTCTTCTTTCTCCTGGCTGGAGTGGCCGCCGTGGAACGCGTGGGTCGTGTACCCCTGTTCTTCCAGTCCATCCAGCACCTGCCGCTGCGTCGCGCGAAACTGAGTGAACACAATAACGCGTCCCATCTCGACGTGATTTCGCGCTTCCTCAACGATGTCGAACAGCCGATCCTGCTTGGTGACCGACTCTATCGCGTCGATCTTATCGAGAATAGTTTCAAGTTCGTCACGATGGGTCAGCTCGTGCTGTTCGTCAAGCTGTTTCCGTATCGTTCCCTCTAATGCTGCCGGACTGCTCACGACCTCCTTCTGGAGCAGCATCAGCACCAGCTTCTGCCCGCTGTCCTGACTGTACGCGCCGCGAACGTACTCGGTCACAGCGTCGTAGAGGTCCTTTTCACCAGTGCTCGGTTCGAAGGTCCGGGTCTCGATGATACGGTCCGTGAAGTCGATGTCCGTGTCCTCGCGGCGGTTCCGGATCATCACCTGCCCCAAGCGGCGTTGGAGCTCGTTCTGATTCACCAGCGTATCCTGGCTGCTGTCGATGAAGTACTGGTGAAACGTATCACGGCTACCGAACAGACCAGGACGGAGCAGGGTAACAATGTTGTACAGATCGGTGAGCTCGTTCTGGATAGGCGTCGCCGTGAGGAAAAACGCGTAGTCGTAGGTGAGCTTCTCAATGAGATCGTAGCGGTCCGTCTCCTCATTCTTGACGTAGTGAGCCTCGTCCATGACGAGGACGTCCCACTCGCGCGCAAGCACGGTCGGACGGTGGCGGTCGCTTTTCGCAGTGTCGATGCTGGCAATGATGCGGTCGTGGGCGTCGAACCCCCGGAATTCATCGTCGTAATTACAGACGAATTCGAGGCCGAACTTCTCGCGGAGCTCGCCCTGCCACTGTTTGGCCAACTGCGCGGGGGTCAGGATTAGCACCGACCCGTCGGTCTCGCGGTAGTGCATCTCCTTGAGAATCATCCCGACTTCGATCGTCTTGCCGAGGCCAACCTCGTCGGCGAGAAGCGCCTTGCCATCCATCTCGAAGAGGGCACGGTGGGCGGCGTCGACCTGGTGTTCGAGGAGTTTGACCTCCTGCTCGTCGACGTGCGAGAGCGACCGCATTTCGGTGTCCGGCTGTCCCGCAAGGAGTCGGTTCGCGATAATGGTGAGACGATGAGCGGAGAACTCGGAAAGTCCGAAGCCGTACGCGTCGACGAGTTCGTCCGGATCCTCGTGTGTGACCTCGATGTCGACGAGGTCCTGTTCTTCCATGGTCCAACGAAATCGATAGGTTGTCAAATAGGTTGTGTAGAGAGAAGGATAGCAGCAATCTCTGGACAGAGGAAGTGGGGAGGTAGGTTTGACGAGGACTCAACTAAGAGGTTATTATTTAAAGTCTGTAAGTGGTTTATCAACGTAGACCAGTAACTCTGTAGTTTCGATACACAACAGGAGTTTCACGGATATTGAACGCTCTGGCAAAGGTTGTAGGTGGTGTCTTTCAGCAACATTTTTCAGAACTTTAGTTATCTCGACATCCACGAGAACCGTGACTTAATCTACCGTGACGCGATGGGATTTGCTCAGTTCGATGCGAAGTGCATGAAGTGTGAGCATCGCTCATTCAACGAACCCGCTTCTCCTGCTGGCATCAACCGGTTGGTTTTAATTAGTGACAACTGCTTTGCTCTTAGTCACGATAACACGCGTGAAAAGTCAGATCTCGGATGTTATATCGATCCGGCTCTTCACTTTCTACCAAAATAACGGAGTGATTTGCATATCATATAGCGGAACTACATAGCTAAAAAATATATGTGACCTACTGAGTGTTGAAAGAAAGAACGTCTGTATTCACTCTGAGCATCTTAAGATACGTCCCATCTTTAGTTGCTTCCGCGAGATCCTCGCAAAGGTCCTCCAGTGCATCATTATGCCATCTCTCCAGATATTCATCATGTTGTATGTCATTTTCATAGCAATAACGAAGATAATGAGCCTTATCTAAGAGAGTCAGATCACCATTAGCACCCTCGATTTTATTTTGAACATAGGCTTGGCGTTTCTCATTATCCCAGTTATTTAATGAGAAATCACTTTTCTCCATTTGGAACAAACGCATTCCCTTCATACTTTCTGGTGTTGCATTAGTCCCACGACAAAGCTTGTTCAGGTCGTTATACGCCGGGCTCCATTCGTTAAGGAGATCTAGATAGACATCGATTTCGCCTAAATCGTTGTCTTCTTGGATAATCCCATAGATCTCGTCAACAACTTCCTTGGCCGACATAATGTCGTTATCTCGACGAACTTCATTATGATGTTTAGAATATTCTTGGAAACATCTACCCATTTCGATGACACCTATGTCTCCCTGGGAGAGACTTCGGCTTTCTTCAAGCACCTTTCGAGTCCGAGTTGCGGTACGAACAATATTTCTTCTTAACGAATTCCAAGAGATGGGCTTGCTCTCATCGCGTGGACGAGCAACGATAATGATATCAAAGCTAACAGATTCACCCTTTTCCAATTTATTCAGATCAGCTGAGACAGGATAGGTGGCTGTAACTTCAAAACCGACATCACACAGCGCTTCCAAAACCTCTCCCCAAGACTCCGAATCGCTGTGATGGTAAGTAAAAGCGAGAACTCCATCGTCAACAAGTTGTTTCCGAATATTATTGAATGCTTGTCGGATCTCATCCTCAAATTCTCGCTCGCCCTTGTTTTCCGCTGGATTAGCTACGATACTTTCCTTTCGGGGAGTATGGCTTGGTTGGAAACAGTCGTACTTGTCTTGAAGTATCAACTTTTGCCACACATAAAAATAATCAGATAGTTCGGAATAGAGAATATTATGATAGTATGGAGGATCAGTGATCACTGCATCAAATTTCTCAGTAAAATCAAGACTTCTAGCGTCACCCTGAAGAATAGTTGCTTTCGAATCAAAGTGAGTTTGGAATGGCTCTGTTTCCTCAACATCTTGGGAATCAAGAGAATCTTCAGTCGGAGCAAATTGAGACGGCGATTGGTCTGTGGGATACTTGAGCACGCGCTCTGTCGGATTCTGGGCATACTTTACGCCCTTAATAACCATCTTCCAAAACGATTTGAAAGTTCCTGAGCCATATCTTGTCCCCCAGAGATTATTCTCCAATGGGCGCATAGGTGGATCGAACGAGTTTGTTTTAAATACCCCTACAGACTGATTATTTGAATGATGATATATGGTCATCATCGAATTCAGGCGTAGAGAGTCGCTAAAGGCAAGGAGCAAATATTCCTTAACGTTATGATTTTCAACCTCGTCAATAGCCTTCAAAAGCTTGCTTAAGCACAATAGCTGTCGGGAGTTGAACATATCTTTCCACTCTTCAATCCCGTGAGGAGATAAATCACCAGCACCGGGAGCTGTACCATCAAAGTCTGATGAAGCAGTCTTCCAACCTGGTCTTATCGGTACATCTGGAACATATTGATTTAGATCGTCTCTTTGCTTCCACTCATTTTCTGCTTTGGTGACCCGCTCAAAGTCCTCCTTTTTAGGCGACTTGTATCCCTTATATTCATTTCTTGAGTATCCTTCATGCTTACTTTGTTCATCACAGTGTTCGCAGTAATATTCAATTGCGTACAGACGTGATTCGTATCCACCCTGTTCTTGTACAGCATCTGTAATGCCATATTTTTGGCCACATGAACGGCAGATATAGTCACTGCCTGAAACAGTTCCTTCCTCAGGGACAAATGAATAACCACATCCACATTCCTGTTCAGACCGCCAGTCGTCAACAAGAATAACTGACTCACATTTCGGGCAATATACATTATATTTGTCACTATTGTCGTACCTACCCTTCGCAACCCGATAGTCATTAAATAGTCCGACAGTATCTCCACAAGAGGTACAATCAAGCTCTCTTGCCCAAAAATAGCTAATTACATCAGCCTCATGTTCGCCATTAAGACAAGAAGTTCGGTATTGATTTAGAATATCTTCAGATACTTTGTCCTTTACCTCCTCAAATCCAGATTTCAATTCATCTAGATCGGTGTCTACACCATCGAAGATTTTCTTGACGGTGAACCATGCGACTGGATTAAGATCATTCCCTGTTACATCAGCCCCAAAACGGGAAGCTTCTGCAATACTTGTTCCGCCACCCATAAACGGATCAAGCACTCGCTTATCTGAAATCTGCGTGTCTTGTGCATAGAGAGGCCAAAGAGTATCTGGCTGCTCTATCGAAACAGATTCCATCATGTTTGCTATAGAATCTGAGGACACCTCATAATCGCTTAAACTGCTATTCGTACCAGGTTCACGTACGCTAACCTTCTCCGGATCGTCTAGTAGTGAATAGAGGCAAATCGTTCGGAACACCGCGCCAGTTCTCGGTGCCCACCATTTGTGCATTGTATAACAAGGACGATAATGTTGACGAGCACCCCCATAATTCTCCCGTTCGGAGATGTCATTCACTAACTCAATTGGAAATCCTTTCTCAATTGGAAGCTCGGTACGCTCCTCAGATGTATCAGAATCTACCTGTTTAGACATGGATCGAACTTACCTACAATTTCTACAGGGGCCATATAAAAATACGCTACTGACTCTCGATGTGGTTGCCAGTAGTTCGAACCGAATTTATGCCTGACTACCAGATAAATGTATTAAATATAGATTCCAATTAATAAGTGGTGTATTAGTTATCATCATTTTTCAGTTCGCTAATCGTACGTGGCCTAATTTCTTCCAACCTTTCATCAGATATTTCTGAAAGATACTCTCCGGTAGATTCAGATTCTCGGATATGTCCTTTGTTTCTCACCTTTCGCAGGCCAGCATCAACTGCACCGGGCGATAGACCAGTCTCACGAATTATTTGTTTAGTTGAAGTTGGAGAATCACCATCATGAATACCTTTTATTATTTCCCATTGTCCCATGCTTTTTATTACCGAGTCTTTGTAAATCAATCTTCGTGTCTATACTATCCCTTACGTTTCCTCGGTACACGTTGTTTTATCATACTCGCCCGACATCACTGAACTAATGAGTAGCGGGAAGCCGAGTTTCCAGAACTACGATCGAGACGAGGCCGAAAAATATAGCGGGTTTCTCCTGACGAACGCCCCGACCGCTGAGAACTTCATCGATCGAACAACCGACCCCGACGCGATCCGGTATCTGGTCGAAGAGCACACCATCGACATCGACGTTCCTGGTGCCGGCACCCAGCTCAAGGAGGCTATCCTCACTTCCTCGACAGCGCCGCTCGACGTGAAGCAGACAGTCGCCCAGCGTAACGCCGACCTCGGCGACATCCTCGTCCCGGACACCGTCGAGCGCAACGCTCGCACCGCGCTCGCCGTCGGCAAACCCATCGTGCTCTACGGACCGACCGGCACGGGCAAGACCTACTTCGCAAAGCAACTCGCCTTGGCAACCTGCGTCGACTATGAGGTCCACACCGCGACGCCGACGTGGACCCCCGCAGATATCACCGGCAGTATCCAGCCCGAGACCAAAGACGGCGAGATCTCCTACCACCGCCGGGCTGGCTGCGTCTCGCAGGGGATTCAACAGGCCGAGCGATTCGGTGACAACTACGCCGTCATCATCGACGAGATCACTCGTGCGGATATCTCGCAGGTGTTTGGCCCGCTGTACACCGCCATCGAGGACCACGACCAGGTGATCTTCCGCGACGAGGAGGGAACCGGGCTGACGCTGACCGATGACCTGAAGCTGATCTGTACGATGAACATGTCCGACCGGACGGTGAATGAGTTGGACAACGCCATCACTCGTCGCTTTGCGATGGTTGAGCTGAGCCGATACGACGACGACGCCAGGTCGGAACTGTTCGACGACTGGATCGGCGAATTGGAACCGGGCCCGGACCGCAACATCGACACCGACGAGCTGAAAGACCTCTTCGAGAAGCATCACCGCGGTATCAACGAGGGGACCACGACGAACAGCGAGGGCGGCATCATGGAGTTCGGCCCGATGCACTACGTCGACGTGACGAAGTTCCTGAAACACGCCTGTGAACCGGGGGGGCCCTACGCCGGCGAGGCCATCACGGCGGTCGGACAGGCTTTCGCTACCTACGTCGCGCCGCGTCTTCTGAATACGGCGTCGCTCCCGCAGATCAATCGTATCGCAAGCCACTACGAGACGCTCGACGACCAGTACCGGTTCGACATGAGCGCGCCAGCCGACTTGGCGCGTCGACAAGCCGCCGCCGAGGAACGCGACATGGGCGTCAGCGCCTATGAGTAGGCCAGTACGGTGCGAGTACGGGACGTCGCTGTGTAGCGTCCAAGAGAACCACAAGCTGGTCGTCGAAGGCTGTGAGCCACAGCAGGTCGCAGAGGAGCTCCGCGCGGCGAACTTCGTCCGGGAGGGGACCCAGTTCGTCAAGCGACGCACGCGACTGCGTCGTGAACGCGCCACTACTGACGACGACGAAGAGAACGGACTCCAAGTGCTCACCGCTCGGATCGTGGAAGACACGCTCCACGTGGAGCCCTCGGACGTCGTCGGTGTGGTTCGACTGTTACCGGGGATGAGCGTGCAGATCGAACCGAAGGTCGACTGGGACGACGTCGTCCGAATGCTGCTGACCGTCTACGAGATCGAGCGAACGGAATCCCCTTACGGAATCCCGCTGGACGAGATGACGGCCGGTGGGATCGATGCGTCCAGAATCATCTCCATCTTCGCAATCAACTACGTTCAGGGTCTGCGGACGATCAAACGGAAGGGATTCATCCGGAATATCGAGATCCGTCGTCGGACCGGATTCGACGGGATCGGCTCGATCGATATGTCACAGACGCTTCTGAACCAGGCCAGCGGGAACCCGGAGCCGACTTGGGTCGAAACACAGGTCGAGTACAGCAATGTCGTCAACGAGACCGTCCACATGGCCGGCAAGCTGCTACTCCGGTTGCTTCAGCAGACTCCCCACGAGCAAGCGCACCCCCAACAGAACGCGTTGTTCTCGATGGTTCACGCGGAGGTCAAGCGAATGGAGGAAATGGGTGTCGGGAGCTCACAGAAGCGACTCGGCGCGTATCGACGGGTTTCGCTGTCCGATCTCCCCCGACAGCGCCACTACTATCGGCGGGCCCTCCACACGTCCCGGTCGATCCTCGCCTCGACACTCCTCGGACGGGCCGGAAGCGGACCTGAGGAGCTACTCGTGGACTATGCGCTCAGCATGAACTCCTTGTTCGAGGACTACACCCAACGCGTGCTGTCTCGAACGTTGGGCTCGCTTGAGCGTATCGATCACCTCAACGAACTTGAGACGGTTGTCTGTGAGGCGGAACCGCCCGTGTATCCGTTCGCTGGGAACACCGATGCGACCTACTACCCGGACCATCTGCTTACCGACGGTAAGGAGACGCTCGCCGTGTTGGATTCGAAGTACTACCGTGAGGGAAAGAATCCGGCCCACGAATCCGGGTCTCGATCACGGATGTTCTCCTACGCGTACCTAACCGCGACCGAGCGAATGGCGTTTCTCTGTCCACTCTATCATCGGACGTCGCTCGACGTGAACCGCGCCGGTGCCACGGTGGATATCGTCTCTCCCGATGGTAGTTTCTCCTGTGAGGCATATGAATCGCTCCTCCGGGAATACCTGATCGACGTGTTGGCCGAGTCGTATCCGGAGTTGAAAGTGTTCGACGCCGTCGACGAGGGAGTACTCTGTCTCGACACCGTTACCACAGAAGATCTTTCATTGATAGAGGACGTGAATGGACCGTTCGGTATTGCAAACCCGTCGTCGTTTGCGAACAAGATCCTCTCTGCAATCACCTTCTCCACGAGAGGGCCTAACAAACTGGACCTTGAGAACGGCGGACAGTGGACGAAGTCGCGGATCAAGGACATCTTTGTGAAACAAAACGACGAGGGACGCCCGAAGTATCCCGCGGATCGGACGACGTGCGTTCCGGTCTATGACCCCGACGGAAACGACGATCACGGAACAGTCACGCTCTTTCTCATTCGACAGGCCGAAGACGGGAGCAAAGTTACAGAAACGGAAACCCGCCCGTTACTATAAGCTCGCTACACCCGAAACGGGGTGACCAGCCATCCCTCTCGCCGTTGTTTGATCTGACGACCGAAGATCGGTTCGAGCGCATAGAATTCACCGTCAACCCGCACGTCGAAACTATCGCCGACGCTTTGAAACGTCCCGTAAACGGCGAACTGGATCGATGGGAGCGGGTGTTGATTATTCAAGTAATCCATCTCGGAGCGCATGACTGAAACGAGCCGTTCGCGGAGATCGTCGTCCTCAGAGAGCGCCTCCTCGAGTCCGACGACACAGACTTTTTCCGGAAGAGTACGCTGCTCCAGCTGATGGATGAATTCGTCGAGTGGCAGTTGGTAATCAGCGGTGGCTCGGCTCTCCCGGTCTACGATATTATACATTCCCGCCACTGCATCGATGTCACTCATCGTTCTCTCCGGATGCGCTTACCGCCGTGACTGGTCTCAATCATGAAAGAGCCCTCGATAACCGTCGTCGTTCGTCAGCCTCGCCAGCTCTGCCGCCAATTCATCGAGTTCGTCTGTAACTTCCGTATCCTGTTGATCGCGGAGTTCTCCGGTGGACTCTGATTTCTGACGGAGTAGATGTACTCGGTCGAGAGGTGTCAGCTTTGAGTCCCCTGTCGATGCGAGATATGCTTGGCGGGACTCGTCTGCCCAACCAGCAATATCGAACGAGTCGCCGTCCACGATGAGCCCTTTCTCTTGTAAGTCATCTGGTGAAACGTTGGTGCTGTAGCAGAGCCGTTGCAGATCCCTCCGTGATGGGGATTCCATTTCGAGAAGGGTGAGATAGATCTCGTCGGGCGTGATCTCTCCGGAAACGAGATTCTGGAATTCAGCGACTACTTCGACCGCGTCCATCGTCTCCCCCCCGCGGTGGATTTGGCCGTGGTGTTCAGAGTACTCCCGGAGACATCGCCCCAATTCCATGAGTGAGATCTCCCCCTCAGAAGGGGACTGCTCGCTATCTTCGATCTGATCCCGGGCGCGTTTGGCTGACCGATGTGCTTTCCGTCGGAGTGCAGACCAGCTGATCGGCTCTCTCCGTTGAGAGGTCATGGGACGCGCAACAACGATGACGGTAACGTTCGGCTTGTTATCACCGAATAACTCGCTCGCGTTGGCAGCGATCGGGTACATCGCGGTCAACTCGAACTGCTCCGAACAAAGTGCGTCGACGAGAGTGCCCCACGCCTCAGCATCGCCGTTCCGATAGGTCAATACCAGAATCCCGTCGTCCGCGAGCAGTTCCTGTATCCTCTCGAATGCAGTTCTGAGCTCCTCTTCGAATGCCACCCTGTCCTTCCCTGTCGCGGGATTAGCTACGATACTGTTCGAGCGTGGAGTCGTCGCGGGCTCGAAACACTCGTACGAATCCGATAGGAGGAGCCGCTGCCAAACGTAGAAGAAGTCAGACACCTCGGAGTAGACAACGTTGTCGTAGTACGGCGGATCCGTAATGACGGCGTCGTACTCTCCTTCTAAAGAAACATCGCGCATGTCCCCCTGAAGAAGCGTGTATTCACCACTGATCAGTTCCTCGAACGGCTCCGTCTCGTGGAGTTCCTCATTCTCGAGATACCGCTCAGTCGGTTCGTGGGCGAACTCAACCGCGTCCAGTATTTTCCGCCACGTCGTCGTGAAAGTCCCTCTCCCAGCTCTCGTGCCCCAGACGTTGTTTTCCGCGTAGCTCGTCCGCGGAGTGTAGGAGTTTCGACCGAGGGCCGCCTCGATCTTCCTCCCAGCACCGTTGTATCGCGCGAAATTGTTCTGAAACAGCAAAGCATCGCTGAATGCCAACAGGAGAAACTCTCTGACATCGGGGTCGTCGACCTTGTCGATCGATCGAAGGAGCGTGGAGAGGGCGTATAGCTGCCGGTCGTTGAACATGTCCCGCCACGTCTCGTATCCGTGCTGGAAAATGTCGTTTCCGCTGATAGAGGAAGCTGCCGTGATCGCACCCTCCGGAATCTCCCCATCGGGTGTGTAGCTCAATAGGTCGTCGTTCTCCTCCCACTGTTCAGCGGCATCCTCGTAGCGCTTGACGTCTCCCTCGTTCGGAGACTTGTATCCCTTGTACGTCGACCGCTCCTTTCCATCGTCCTCGCAGTCAGTACAGTAGTACTCTATCGCGTACAATTCCTCCTCGTAAGACTGCCCTTCTGCGATCGAATCAACGATCGGGTATTTGAGCCCGCACGAGGGGCACCCGTACATTCCACCTTGGGACACCGGTCCATTTGCCGGGACGAACTCGTACCCACAATCCGAGCAGACGGATTCCGTCGAGATGTCGTCCGTCAAGAAAACTTCGCCACAATCCGGACACAACACGTTATTGCGGTCGCTATTCTCATATCGCCCCTTTGCAACACGGTAATCTTTGAACAGCGGGATCGTCTCATCACAGGAAACACAGTCGAGTGAACGGACCCAGAGTGCGTACACGACATCAGCTACATGGCTGCTGTCGTGCGGACAATCAGTTTGGTATAGCTCCGTCAGATCGTCCGAAACCTCTGCCTCGACTTGCTCGAAGGCGTCTTCGAGGTCACTTCGTTCGATTTCGCCCGCCTCGAACTCCTTCTTTGTCACGAACCACGCGACGGGATTCAGATCGACGCCGGTCACCGATGCCCCGAGGCGACCGGCTTCCAGAATGCTGGTGCCGCCACCCATGAACGGATCGAGGACGCTTGTGTCCGTCACGTGGACGTCCTGCGGATATAGCTCCCAGAGTTCACTCGGATTCTCCAGGTCCACACTGTCAATCAACGCGCCGATGTCGGGCTCAGAAGCTCCGTTTTCGTTTGTGAACTGCGAGAGAGACGTGTCGTCTCCGCTTCCGGGGTGATCTCGCACAGTGACGCGAGCGGGATCGTCGAGAAGCGTGTAAAGACAGATCGCTCTGAAAACGCTTCCCAGCTGGCGAGCCCACCACTTGTGCATCGTCGTGAGAGGGCGGTAGTGGAGCTTCGCACGTCCCTCTCGCTCCGCCAGAGCGCTTACTTCCGAGACGGGAAATCCGCGCTCTATCGGTCGCCGGTCTGGCTCTTCAGCCGAATCAGTCATGGCGAATCGTGGTCCCGAACTGGTATTTGAACCTTCGTCTCATTCGAATTCAAGGCTGACATCGATGCCCGTCGCACTGTCCGGGATGCGTTCTAACACATCGGCAACCGCATCATGAGACTGACCCACCTGTAGTCGTAGTTCTGCGTGAGTCCTCTCGAACGTCGCCTCATCGCTGAAACCGGACGGAGCCGCGCCGGCTCCCTGGCAGGTGAACGAGATCGCTCCGTAGCCAACCGTGCCCGCTTCGTGTGACTGTTGCCACTCCGACCGAAGGTCGGACGCACTGTCGCCTTGATACTCGAACGTCCACGTGTCGTCTTTCGGGACACGGAACCCCGCACCGGGGAACCAGTCCGCCGGATCGGTCGAGCCCATCGTTCCGAGTTCGTATTCGGGGTCGTCCCCGCCGAGGTGTGCCAACAGGAAGTGCCGCACTTCGTCTTCGGTCGCGTCGGGGGCACAGTTCGTCTGGACATCACTGATGCTAAACGCCGTTTCGTCGTCGAGATCACCGATGTACTCGAGGATCCGCTCTCCGGTGTCGTCGTCGACCATCGGAACGAGCGTGACGGATAGCGGATCCCGGTTGCCAAGCGAACTGACGTAGTCGCCACCGGTGTTGATCCGATAGCCGTCCGAAACCAGGCCGCTCACAGCCCCTCGGAACGCCGACTCCGTCTCACCGGCCGGGAGGAACACTTCGGGATCGTTTCGGATCGCGGTCAGGACTTGACCGGTGTCCGCCTCGCCCGCCGCATCGATCGCCGCCTCGATACGGGACCGAACGTCGGTCATATCGAGTCGCTCAGCGTCGGAAACGTCGCGGAGCGTTGCGTCCGACCGAGCCTTGGAGATGATCTCGCTCCCGCTGAACAACACGTACTGGTCGTCAGCCGCCAGCCGTCCGACTGCCATCATGATATTGTCGTGGGGGTCGTCACCCTCAACCCAGACGTCCGTCCGCTCCAGGACCTCCAGCTCGAACGTCCCGACGTCGACCTCAGTCGTGCCACCGCTAAATTGGCGCCGAAGCTCGTTTTCGATATCGTCGACCGTCCATCGCTCGACATCGTCCCGTAACACGAGGATCGTATCGGGACTCAGGTTCTGTAGCTCGTCAGTGAACCCGGTACTGTCGTGTGCGAGGACAGGCTTGTCTTCGAGTCCGTCCTCGACGGCGTTCACGACCGCCTGTTTGCTCCCGGGGATCGGGTACGTCGGATCCATCAGGAACTGCTCGTAAATGTCGTCTATCGTCGCTTCGCCTCGACTACGTAGTCGGTTCTGAACCAGATCCCAGACGTGCCGTTGGAGATCGAACGGGTCCGCCTCGGCCGCCGCGGCGATGTTGCTCGCGCTCAGCTCGTCTTCCGCAGAGACGAAGTTTTCGAGCGTCATCTCCGCGGCGTAGTCGAATTCGTTCAGCAGGTCGTCACCGTCGATGACCTCCCCATACGCGCTTCTCAGACGCTCTTCGAGGTCTTCGGTGTACTCCTCGTGGAGCTCTTCGATACCCTTGACGATCTCGTCGCTCAGGTTCGGATCGTCTTTCCGGATTTCCGCACCGATCACTTCCTTCGCCTTGCCGAGGAATTTCTCCTGCTGGTCGGTCGGCGAGATCCGGTTATCGTTTTTCGGCTGCACGAACACCAGCGTGTTCCGCCACTGCCGCCCCGCCGGCTGGTTTTTGATTATCTCGGCAACCTCCGACTCACTCCACGGGCCGTTCTTGACGACGACCTTGATGTTCTGGGTGTCTGCGACGCTCTCAAGCTCCCCATTATCGTTGAACCCGACGGGGTACGACCCCGAGCCGAAGATCGAGTTGACCGTCTCTCCAATGAGCTTCATCGCATCGGCATCGTCGACGTCCCTGGCCGCGTTCTTCACCAGCGAGCGCGGGTTCTCGTCTTCCCGAATGACGAACTGGTCGTCGTTACGCCAGAGGTGGTACACCTCTCCCTGGAGGCGCTCCAGATCGACGATGATGTCGTTCACCCGGTCGCCGGCATGGTAGGTCCCGAGAATGATGTCCGACGTCGTCGCCCCCTCGGCGAGCCCCGGCGTGAGCGAGTAGATGAGGACGGTACTGAGGATCGGGCGTCCGAACGGAATGTCCGTGTCGGCCAGTCGGTCTACGATGTCGTCGTAACACCGGTCGGGCCGCGCGTGCTCGACGTTGATGCGCGTGAGTTCGTCGTTGTATTCGACCGCGTCGACCGTCCCGTGAGTGACGATATCCGTCTCCTGGTAGTTGTCGACGAGCACCTTTGCGAAGAGGTACAACATGCCCCGTGTCGCCCCGGATTCCGTCTCCGCGAAGTACCGCGTCTTCAGCGAGTCGATGAGCTCCGGATGGAACGGGTAGGTCTCCTCCATGTCCCCGCGAAGCCCGTCCGGCAGGTCGACGTAATCTGTCCCGTCGTACGCCTCAATGTACTCGTCGACGAGCGATTCGACGGCGGCCGTATCCACTGACCCCGGTTCGACGAGACGGTGACGGAGCACGTCACGGATGTCCACTTGGTTGGACATGTTCACCTCGACGCGAGTCTGCCGCGAAAGGATGTCGTGGACATCCGACCCTTCTCGTAGCACGGAGACGATGGCGAAGAGGTTGGTCCGCGAGGTGGTCTCTAAGAGGGCTTGGAGGAATCCCTTGTTGGCGCTCAGTCGGCGGCCGTCCAGCGTGCCGAACCAGTCCTCAAGTTCGTCCATGAAGAAGGCGACCGTCCGATCGCCCACCGCGTCCTCGATTACGTCGATGGTCGGATAGCCGCCCTCCTCGTCGTAGTCCTCTTCGTCGATCTCGTAGTCGAGCGCGTCGAACAGCGGCTCCCAGAGGTAGTCGTACTGCTCTTTCTGGAGCGAGACGACGACCGGCAGGGCGTCGCGGGGGAGGACGCCGTTGAAGTCCTCGATCCGGCCATCTGCCCAGTTTTCGACAACATCCGGCGAGTTGAAGCAGTGGTACATCGCCACCATCTGGTGGGACTTCCCCGTTCCATATGGTCCGTACATCTCGTGGATGCGGGCGTTGTCTTCCCCGGTGAACGTGTCGCGGAGCCGCTTTAGCGAGTCTTCGAGCCCGCCGGTCAGCAGCGTTCGCTGGAAGAACCGTTCGGGGTCTGCCTCCAGCGAGCCGTCATCCTCCTCGACGTCGTATAGCCGTATCTGGCCCTTTATTAGGCCGTCTCCCTCGGTGAGCTCCTTGCTGAGCGTGAGCACGTCGTCGATGCTCGTCTCTGGTGTCTGCTCCATACTCATCTTGATTTGATACGTCGACAGGACCGTTAATGAATGTACGTATCTTCGGATCGGTCGTGTCTCGTGATCTCCCCGAAAATAGCGAGTTCCGATAACCGCAACGCGGCACTGTGAGGATAGTAGCGTTCAAAAACTGTCTCGTGAGGACGGTCAGTCCTGTTGGAACTCACTCAGGTCGGCGTCGACGCCGAGCATCTTGAGGTACGTCTCGTCGCCAGTAATCTCGGCTAATCCCTCACAGAGGTCGCGGAGGTCGTCGTCTTCCCACTCCGCACGATACTCGCTCGTCGACTTCCCCTCCTCGTAGCGGTAGCGGAGGAAATGCGCCTGCTCTAATGGGGTCGGGTCGCTCTCACCGCGCTCCACCTTCTCGACGACGTACGCCTGCCGCTCAGTATCGTTCCAGTCACCGAGGTAGAAGTTGCCGCCCTCCATCCGGAACAGCGCCTTCTCGCGGAGCTCCTCCTCGGAGACGTCGCTCCGCCGGAGCAGTTTGTTCAGGTCATCGTAGCCGGGGTCCCGACTCCGAAGCAAGTCGAGGAAGATGTCGTCCTCCCCGAGCGCGCCTTCCGCGATGATGTCGTAGATCTCGGCGACTGCCTCCTTGGCAGTCATGATCTCACCATCCCGCCGGACCTCGTCGTGGTGTTTGGAGTACTCGGCGAAGCAGGCACCCATCGCCACGACGCCGATGTCCCCCTGCGTGAGCTCGCGGTTTTCGAGACTCTCGCGCAGCGTTTCGAGACGATTCAGGATGTCGATCCGGAGGCGACGCCACGAGGTCGGGGTCTGTTCGTCGGCAGGACGGGCAACGATGACGATATCGAAAGCGACCGCTTCACCACTGATGAACTTGGTCAGGTCAGAGTTGATCGGGTATGTTGCTGTGACCTCGAACCCGTTGTTACAGAGCGATTCGAGGAGTTCACCCCACGATTCCTCATCACTATGATGATAGGTGAACGCGAGTGTCCCGTTTTTTTTGAGTGCCTTATTAATTACTGCGAGCGCCTCGCCCATCTCGTGCTCGAAGTCCTCGGCAGTCTTGCCCAGATACGGGTTCGTCACTATTGATTCTGCACGCGGTGTCTTTTCCTGATCAAATCCAGGATACTCGTCTTCGAGCAGGATCTTTTGCCAGACATAGAAATAGTCTGCCACCTCCGAGTAAATCACATTGTCATAATACGGTGGATCCGTAATTACTGCGTCATACTCATCAGTAGCATCGATGAGACGCATGTCTCCTTGGAACACTTCGGATCCATTCCCGATAGGTTGCGCAAACTCTGGGGTCTCTTTGGTCTCTCCATCTTGTATATATCGCTCGGTTGGATCATTAGCATATTCTACTCCTCGAATAACCATCTCCCAGATATTGCGGAACGATCCACGTCCAAACTCGGTTCCCCACAGGTTCGCCTCTATCATGTCGTTTTGTGGTGGGAAAGCTTTCATCCGAGCGAGAGCGGATTCGACCTTGTTAGCCGAATAATTATACATTGTCAGAAGATTATATGATAGAAGCGAGTCCGAGAGTGCTAGCAGGAGGTATTCACTCTCGTCACCCTCAATCTGGTCGATAGATTTCATCATCTTTGCTAGATTGAGTAATTGGCGCTCACTGAACATATCTGTCCAGTTTTCATATCCATGGTCGGGAAGTGGATTTCTTTCAAATGTCATATGGCCACCAGGTATCTTTTCATCGGGTACATACTCGTGCAAATCGGTCCGAGTCTCCCACTCCTGGGTTGCTTCTTCTACGAGTTGTAGATCGACTGGATCTGGCTGTTTGTATCCTTTATAAGAACTTTTCTCCAGCCCTTGTTGATCACACTCTTCACAGTAATATTCGACAGCGTATAGCTTTCTTTCGGGGGTTCCTTGCTCTGCTATTCCATCAGTAATTGACTCTTTCTGGCCGCACTCTGGACAGTTGTAATATCCGCCACGAGAAACCTGGCCATCTTCTGGAACAAACTCATTACTACATTCATCGCACTGACTTTTTTCGTGCCAATCGTCAACAAGCGTGACCGCTCCGCAGTCCGGACAGAGAACATTATATTTATCATCGTTCTCGTACCGCCCAGCCGCGACGCGATAGTCCTTGAAAAGCGGAACCGTGTGCCCACAGGAGACGCAGTCGAGTTCCTTCACCCAGAAGTTGTACATCACGTCCGCCTCGTGGTCGCCGTTCGGACAGGGGGTGCGGTAGTACTGCAGAATATCTTCGGACACGTCCGCTTTCACCTGTTCGAAGGCGGCTTCTAGATCCTCGACGTCGGTGGTGCCGGCATCGAGCTGTTTCTTCGTGACGAACCATGCGACGGGGTTGAGGTCGTATCCGACGCTCTCGACGCCGAACCGGGACGCCTCGACGAGAGAAGTGCCGCCGCCCATGAACGGGTCGAGGATCTTCTTGTCCTTGATGCGGACGTCTTTCGGATAAAACTCCCAGAGCGACTCGGGATCGTCCATGGAAACGTCGCCGATGGCGTCGACGAGACTCTCAGGACTCAGTCCGTTGCTGCCGAGCGTCTGGTTCTCGCCGGGTTCGTACACCTCGACATCGTCGACGGTGGTGTTGCCGTCGAGCAGCGAGTACATGGTGATTGCGCGGAAGAGACAACCTGGCCGACGCGCCCACCATTTGTGCATCGTGTAGATCGGCCGGTACCACTGTTTGGCACGGCCCTCTTTCTCCGCGATCTCGTTCACCCGCTCGATCGGAAAGCCGCGCTCGATGGGGAGTTCGGGTCGGCCCTCCGATCCGGTGGAATGGTCTTGCTCGGACATACGGGGTCTTATCTTGGCTATCCCCAGCGAACACATAAAACACGCACCTCCGATCTCGGCTTCGTCTCCGAAATTGCTATGTCGACGACGCATGGAGGTGTTATCAACGGAGTAGTGTACTCGATACGTGGATCTCCCAATTGACCCGACTCAAAACGACGCATCGCCGACGGATCTCGTCCGCGATCTCCCCTCACAAGCCGCCCGTCGCCGCGTCCTCCAGGCGGCTGACCTCTCTATCGACGTCGACGACCGGAGCTTTCCCGAAACGCTCGACGAACTCTCCCAGATCGAACTCCGCCGGGTGGCCTCACAGCTCCGATTTGCGGGCAACCGGACGATTCACTACTACCACGTCGATGGACTCCGGCAAGTGACCCCCGACGGTGCCACGGGTCGCGCCGGCAATGTCAGTTCTTCCGGTGCGTACGGCCCCGAAATCCAGACGGCCGTTCGGGACCACGACCGGATCTACATCGTCTGTGACGTCCCTGACACCGGAACGCAGACGCAGTTGACTCTCTCCGACGCGGATCGTTCGACCACCGTGGCGACATTCGAGCCTCACACCTCGATCATCGCGGTCCGTGCTCCCGACGACGACACCGCGTCCGCGACCATGCGAGCCGTGGTAGACTATCTCGACCTCGACGACGCGAGTCGGGTTTCGTTTCTCGACCGCGGATTCCGCGGTCGATTTGAGGATGCCTGCGTCGTCGGCTATTCGTCAGTCCAACTTCGGACCCTGGGCGAACGTCTCGACGCGTCGCGCATCGATATTAGCCCTGCAGAATCGAGACAGAACTCCTTCACTGATGTCCGAGGCGATGCCGTCGTGCGCGATCTACTCGAACGCAATGATACTCGCCTCGACGAGGCAGAAGGGCTCGTGACGGTTTCCGACGATATCCGTCCGGCGGAACCTGACGGTCGGTTTGTGCCACGGGTGACGATCGGATTTCCCGACGGTCGCGTGCGATTCGAGCAGTTCGTCCCCGAGCAAGTGCTGCTCACCCTCGACGATGTCGTACGGGACTCCCTCTAAACGGTCGTATTGACCGTGGAGTATAATTGGTACCCCGATCTGCGACACTGAAATTCTCCAATATTTTCGGATAGTCTGGTCCCGATATGAGTCCTAGCCGTCCTCAAAGAATTATCACCATCGTGGATGGACGGTGGTCGCCCTCAGATATCTCGGAGAATAATTATTTCATCGTTGGCTGAATGTCTCCCACTATGCATGAGATATCGTATCTTGACGACTGCGACAATCGACACGAAGAGCATGAACGTCATCAAGAAGCACAAGATGAGTTGGTGTACGTGAGTAATAGACAACAGAAACAATTCGATCGGGAGACCAAGTACCACGCTGTTGAAAACTGTGCGAACAACGGGCAAGGTTCGGTGTATCCGCTGTCAAGATACAAAGCAGAGATGAAGAAGGGATTCACACCCTGTGGCGCTTGTGTCAGTGATTAGTACAGGTCTCATCTAAACCAGATCTTCTCGAAAATACCGTCAGCTAATCACAGTTGGGTCGGAATTTCTTTTATTCGGTAGACTCCGTCACCGGGAGTCAACTTATGTATCATCCAGTCGCCGTCAAACCAACCTGGCCCGTCAGAAAGTATGACTGGCGTGACGGTATTTTGCTAAAACGCCTGTCAGGAACACACAAACTCATATCGCCAATAGGTAGCGCTACTCAGAAAGACTCCAGAGCAGTGAGCTCCCGACCTTACGGCTCTTAATCCTATCCTGATCTTCCAGAGATTTGAGTCGCGTATATGCAGTTCGCTGAGTACAACCAATCTCTTCGGCGATTTCTGATGTACCTGCCATTCCTTCGAGGTGCTGAATGGCTTTTATGAACTCAGAATCGGTATAAGTCGTAGTATATTTTCCCGATTCTTCTTCACGGTCTTTTCCAGGCACGACGTCTTATTCGCATACATTGCCTATGTAGGTGATGGGTTGGAATCCATCTCTTATGCAAGAGATGGAAAAAGTTTATACCATTACATCTTATAAGAGATGGTGTGGAAGCCCGGTCCCAACGGGGCGTTAACTCCGAGAAACGCCCGAGTGCTAGGGACACTCGGACTGGGTTTCACACTGGACGTGATAACCCATGGAAAGATCAAATCCGTCGAAGCAAGAGGTTGTCGGTGACCAGCTGATTGAAGACATATCACAATTGAAACAAATTTCGCTCGGGGAAGGGGCCGCGACGTGTCAAGTGTGCGGCTCTCCTCTTCACGAGGGTGATGCGGTCGTTGTGTACGTGTTCCGGCCGGCGGGGTCGGTGCGGTACCAGATCGGCCATGTTGTGTGTGGTGATGGTCGGCATACGCAGATTGAGGTGTTCACGTTGGGTGTGCGGGAGTTGCTCGTTGAGGGGCGTGTTGGGCGGTGTTCGGATGGGGCGACGCAGTCGTCGTGGCCGGTGTTGCTTGCGCCTGAAGCGGTCGGGGTGAGTGCGGCGGCGACGAAGTCACTACGTCTGATTCCGGATGGTGGTAGCACGGGGTCGAACGTTGCCTCTGGTGGTGGTGAGCGAGAGTCCGCTGAGTCATCGGTGGAGGTGTCTGTGGGTGAGGTGCGTCGTCGAGCTGACGGGGCGGATTGTGACGTGGCTTGCGGGTTGTTCTGGGGTGGGCAGCGATGACGTCGGGGCTCGTGGATTCGTATCTCGATGTCGAATTGGACGTGCCGCGGTCGGTGGAGGAGATGTTGCTTCCGGATGTGTACGTTGGGCTGGAAATCGATCTGCTGTCTCCGGGTGATGGGATCGTCACAGATCGCCACCATGCGTCGGCGAACCAGTACGAGGCAGATGATCCGATGAATCAGATTGAAGGACAGATAAGCCCGTTCACCCTGTCAGGCTGGCTGCGGCACGGGTGTGAGGAGGTTGTTCAGATTGCAGGGGCGACGGCGTGCCATCCTGGTGAACCGAATGCGGACTACATGCGTGCGGAGACGTACGAGCGTGACTTGGAGTCCGGGTACCATGAGAAGGGAACTTGTCTGGATGAACACGATGATGGGTGCGTCGTTTACGACTTGTTCGGCGGGTTCGGTGCGCAGCCGGGGAAGTTGCTGCGCCGGCCTGTGACGTTCTCCCCGATCCGCAGGAACGTGGACGTTCTTGACGGGGAGGCGGAAGCGCACTACCGACAAATCTCGAACCAGGTGCGGTCGCGGAACGAGGAAGACGGTGGGCAGCCGCTACGCCAGGCGGATCGGGACGTGCTTGGGAACGTTGAGGGAACGTGGAAGTTGACGCTCCGGGAGCTGAAGCCGGAGTTCGTCGGGCTGTTGTTAGAGGCGGTGTCGTTCCTTGATGCGCACAGTGACGAGTACGCGTTCCAGGTGGGTGGGGCGCGGAATTTCGGCGCTGGTATTGCTGACGTGTGGGTGATCAATCCGTTGTACTCGGAGCAGGAGGTGCGGCGTGTGTTCAATCGGGCGCAGGCGATGACGTCGGTGATGGAGGAGAAGGATGAGTTGTGGCGGTCGGAGTGCCGGCCGGAGTTCGTTAGGGCGTTGCAGGCGCGTGTGGCGGCGCGTGATGGTGATTTGCCGATGCCGACTGGTGATGATGTGTCTGGAGGTGAGTCGGTATGAGCGATGCTGGCTCGGTCGGGGAAGATGGTGGTGAGTGTGAGGATGCGGGTCTCGGTGAGTTGCAGTCGGTGGAATCGTCGTTGCGGTCGGCGCAGAGTCAGTGCATGTCGGGCGGTGGTGTGGAGCAGGAGGAGTGTGGTGAGGATGAGGCTGGGGTGTCGGGAGATGGTGAGTTGGATGAGTTGTGTTCGCCGGTGTCGGAGCTTGGGTCGGTGCAGGAGCGTGCTACTGGTGAGGGGCGACGGGGTGGTGGGGGTGACTGACTGGTCGGTTCCGGCCGCTGTGGATGCGGAGGGGTCTGAGTCGGGCGTGGAGCCGTTGGTTGCGGTGTACCGGCATGATGTGCATAAGGCGCGGTCGCGGGGCCATGAGGCTGCTGCGTCGTGGTTCGACGGGGCACGAGTAAACGAAGCGGTTCCACTCGGTGCGGATGGGGATGCGGCGTTGTTGAGTCGGCCGCGCGGGTCGCCGGAGCAAACGATGGATGCGCATGCGTCGTGGCGGCGGTTGTCGGTGTTGACTGGTGAGGTCGTGTCGACGAGCGCGTCCGGGACTGTGGAGGAGTCGCTGTGGGAGTTTATTGAAATCACGGATGCGGAGGAGGCGCATGCGGCGTGGTTGGGGGCGTCGGTTCCGGCTGGGTTCAGTGAGTCGCCGTATTACCCGTATTCGTCGTTGAAGTTTCACACGTTGCTCGTGGCGGCGTTGCTCGATAATTACCGGGCGGGTCACGAGTTCGATGAGTTGTGGCTTGCGGTGACGGGTCCTGGTGATGATGTCGAGGTTGTGCCGCATCGGACGGTGTTGGCGACGAGTTCGTTCGCCGTGTCGGTGACGGGTGATCCGGGTGGGTGGCCGGCGGCGCGGCTTGGTGATGTGCCGGCGCGGTCGTTTGCGGATGTCTGGGCGCGGCTTCCGGAGCTTCCGTTTGCTGTGGGGGCGGCGCGGGTGTGGCGGGTGTTGGATGCGCAGCTCAGGCGGATCCGGTCGTGGTCGACGGCGCTGCAGTACATTGAGGAGTTCGTTGCGGCGTTCACGTCGGCGACGCCGGCGACGAGTGGTGCCGTGCTGGGGGGTGAGACGCGTGGCGTGTGATTGGACGGGCGGTATCGAGGGTGTGACGGGCTGTATTGACGATGGCACTGGAAACAGGGTGTGTCTTCGGGTGGTCGGTCGTCGCGTGAAAGACACTGGAAACGGGGTGTGTCTAGGTGGGTCTGGTAGTGTAATCGAGGGGGTGGTGGTGTGACGGTGGTGCAGCAGGTGTTGTTTGAGGTGGAGTCGCCGTACTACGGGCACCCGTATTTCGTGTCGGGGAACGCGTTGTTCAATGCGGTGGCGTCGCGTGTTGATGAGCGGGCGCGGCGGTCGCTGCACGTGAGTCACGGTGTGTTCGTGC